>ERZ1106978.520-NODE-520-length-27322-cov-8.023398_pt1 | contig 27322 bp, 19 predicted proteins | sample MGYA00403689_ERZ1106978 | MGnify/ENA primary metagenome ERZ1106978 (study PRJEB35170, sample SAMEA104062434) | human gut metagenome | biome: human gut; feature: human-associated habitat; material: faeces | place: Denmark | collected 2012-08-02 ...
TGGGTCAACAAGACGGAACCACCACAGTTCTTAGCATCTTGTTGACTCACCGAATTGCCTAATTGTTAGGCCATTGCTGACCAATGGTTATTATATCACAAGCCGTCATCTGCCAGGTCACCTGTGCAAACCAAGGTTTTTTCAATAAACAAGAATCTTCCGATAGGGAAAAGAGAAATGCTCATGTCAGGAAATGGCTTTTCGTGGCCGTAGAACATCTACTTCTTCATCTTCGAGAACAGGTTTGCCGTCTTGCTTCCCATATATTGAAGTGTAGAGATTTCGTCATATTGATTCATTTCATTCGCCTCAATGTTTTTTTCGATTTAGGGTTAATATAGTCTAACCATATACATCAGTTCTTCCTCTTTTCCAATGCCAACCCAATCAATCGATTCGCCTGATCTGCCATGAACAACGGGATATTCAGCACATCATCGTCCAGTTTCAGATTGTCCAATGAGAAACGAATGCGAAGCTTGACCTTATCAGGGAACAGTTCCTTGAACTTCTTCATACTTTTGCTGGTTATGTTGGCTTCAGATTTGACCTCCACGGGGAAGATGTCATTCTCCCGCTGAATAAGGAAATCCACCTCGTAAGGTGGGTTGTTCTGGCTCCAATAACGGGGCATGACTTCAAATTGAGTGATTAAAGTCTGCAACACAAAGTTTTCGGTTAATGCGCCTTTAAATTCAGTAAATAGGCGGTTTCCTTCGCCAAAGGCAGTGGGAGCCAACTGTGCAAGACGGCGGAGCAGTCCCACATCTACCAAATAAATCTTGAAAGCAGACAAGTCATCGTAAGCTGCAATCGGTAAGCTGGGAGCTGAGCTGCGATAAATTTTATGCACCAGACGGGCATCCACCAGCCATTGCAAAGCATCCTCGTACTCACGGGCTCGTGCGCCTTCCTTGACCACCTTATAGATAAACTTCTTGTTCTCCCTTGCCAGTTGAGAAGGAATAGACTTCCAGATCATTGAGATTTTCGGGAAGTCGCTGGGATTAGGATACTTGGCAAAATCACGCTCATAGGCTCCAATGATTCCGGACAATGCTTCCTGCATGGCGGAAACATCTCGTGCCTCCGTCCACATCAATACCGACTCCGGCATACCACCGGTGACATAGTACATCTTCAGCTTCTCATACAGCGAATTAAAGAAGATGTCAGGGATAGGTTCAAGGGTATCCACTTGTTCCAGATACTGTGCCAGATTTTCATCACCGTTGGCAAGTAGAAACTCAGCGAAAGTCATTGGGTCAATCTGAATGAAGTTGACCTTGCCTACTGGAAAAGAGGAAGGCTTCGCCAAAGCGATACCTAACAGAGAACCGGCGCAAGCAACATGATACTGAGGTGCGTTCTCGCAGAAATATTTCATGGAGTTAATGACTTTCGGGCAGTCCTGTACCTCGTCAAAAATGATGAGGGTCTTTTCTGGCAATATTTTTTGACCGCTTGCCAGCATAAGGTTTTGTAGAATCCGGTCCACATCCTTTGTTGTTTCAAAAAATTGTTTATATTCTTCGTTTTCGTCGAAGTTAAAGTAGGCTGTGTTTTCATAACAGCGTCTGCCGAACTCTTTCAGAATCCAAGTCTTACCCACCTGACGTACGCCTTCCAAGATTAAAGGTTTGCGGTAGGGAGAATTTTTCCAATTCAGCAACTTTTTTAAGATAAATCGTTCCATAGAATCATTCCTCACATTTTTATTGGAGTTTTATGTTTTATAATCACACTTTTATTATATGTGAAAACTATGAAAAGCACAACCAAAATCACACAATTATTAATATTTAATGTTTAAAAATCACATTTTTATATGAAATAGTGAGAAAATATCTACAATAAAGGCAGACCACAGTCTGAACATTAGTTATATCATAGCAAGTTAAAAAACATTGGTTTGCAAAAAAACATAGAATCCCTTCGCTTTCCGTTACGCACTCCATCATCATAGTAACGATGACAGCCACATATCGGACAACACACGTCTCTCCTTGCCTGCTGTGCAAACAGATCAAGCGGTGTTCTGCTTTCTTTCTTCTTTTCTCTTGCTTCAAGTTCCGTATCTATTTCATCTCTTAACGACAATAATTCTTCTTTGGAAAAAGCACGAATGTCCAGGCCGGACACGGATTCGATTGTAGTGGCTCTCATAGGGCGATGGTCCTTCCTTAATCATAGGTTTGGCAGGATTTTATAGTTATTTCTGAAAACTATCTAAATAACGAACGGAAACATCGCGTTAGTCGGACGCTTTTTGACGATCAGAATTCTTTGTGAATGTTTTTGTCGATGGGGGAGAAGACGATGTAGTAGACAGGAATCAATAAGAAGAGGAACCAGTAGGGATGCCAAAGACCTGAGAACATTCCTATGAAGCAATAGATGCCAGTGACAAGAAGAGGAAAGATAAATTCACAGAATCTTCTTTTTGAAATAGCTTCAAAGAGACTAGGGACAGTAGGGGCTAAGATAAACAACGGCCAATACAGTGCCCAGCCAGAAGGGACAAGACATCCTAATAACAGATAGGTGATTGTGACAAGGAAGAAGGTGCCTCCCCAGATGGAACCGGCGATGATGTCATGTCTGATCTCTTCTTTTGTTTTCTTCTTTTCTTTTTTGTCGGAAGAGCTGATGCTGACGCCGTCGCTAGAGACAAGAACGTCATCATTTCCGTTATTGACATGGACATAGGCACCGCCTTTTGAAACGTGAACGACATTTCCTTTGTCATCTTTGACTGTGAAGTCGTGCTCTTTGTTTTCTTCTTCTCTTTCTTTTGTTTCTTTTGCGATGTCATCGATTGATTCATCGCTGCTTAATAAGTCATCCAATGAGACATTGTAAAGCTTTGCAAGACAGATCAGATTATCGGTATCAGGGCTTGCCTCTGCTCTTTCCCATTTGGAAACGGCCTGTCTTGATAATCCTAATTTATCTGCTAACTGCTCTTGGGATAATCCACTCTTCTTTCTCAGCTCGACTAATCGGTTTGCAATTTTGATATTCATAATTTTCCACCTCCGTGTTTCTGCAAAAAGTTTAACTTTATTGCCGGTTGCCTACTACCAAGTTTGCTTTTCATTGGCGCAACTATTGGTTGCAACTGAATTTCACACTGCTCTTTTGTTTATACAACTTAAAATATATATTGAGGTTGCTTATAATGTGCATCCCGCAAAAATATCTTTTACAAGATAGATTACTGCTACAGAATCGATATCGGAGATTGGGAAATTGTCGGAGAGAGAATCAATTCCGTGCATAATGACTTCTTTATATGCGGATAAGGTAAAAGCGTTCTGCCATGTCGGTACGATCAATGTTTTTCCCTGGTATAAGAAGATGCCGTTATTCAATGAAGAGTAATCCGGTCTTACTTTATTGCTTTCGATTCCGGTCTTGTTAAGGAAGGAATGGAAAAGAGAACGGGAGAAAAGGACGACCTGATTGAAGATGATTTCTTTATTCTTGTTGAATTCCTTGATGATTGATTTGCTTTCTTTTTCGCCTTTCATCATGAGAGACAAAACAGCAAGAGGAGCAAACTTTGCAATCATTTCCGGAAGGAGGACCTGTTTTTTGTTTTCAAAGAACTGGTCTAAAAGAAGAAGCGCGTTCTCCTCTTCTGTCTTGCTGTCTAAAGTAAGATCTTCTTTCTGATTCTTGACGATCCTGTCCCACTCTTCTTTGAAATAGAGATAGCCTTTCTGGCTGCTTTCTTTTCCCTGCGCTTTGAAAACAATGCTGTTTCCAATCCAGGAATAGATCATATATGCCAAAGAAGTGGAGATATCCTCGCTTGTCATTCTGTTTTCATCATCTCTGTCAAAGTGGTTTGACAGCATTTCATCGCCGATGGAAAAAGAGATTCTTTTTTCATCATTGATCTGAGCGATTTTGCTTTTGAGTTCTTGTTTGTTCATGCCTATATTGTAAAACAAAAACAAAGATAAAAAAATGTTTTCTTTTCTAACTATCTTCTTGCCTTTATAATATTGTGGTAATTAGGAGAACATCATGATCAAAGATAAAATTGTCGTCATTGATTTTGGTGGTCAATACAACCAATTGATCGCCCGTCGTGTTCGTCAGTGTCATGTCTATTCTGAAGTCTGGCCTTATACTGTTGATATCGAGAAGTTAAAGGATCCATCTATCAAAGGCATCATCTTTACCGGCGGTCCTAATTCCGTCTATGATGAGAAGTCGCCTCATATCGCAAAGGAGATCTTCGATCTTCATAAGCCGATATTAGGTATCTGCTATGGTGCACAGCTTATCGCCTATCTCCTTGGCGGAGAAGTGAAGCATGCTCCGATATCCGAATATGGAAAGACTGCTGTTCATGTTCTAAAAGATGATTCGATTCTTCTTGAGAATGTCGATAAGACAACAGAAGTCTTCATGTCTCACACGGATTATATCTCTAAGATTCCGGAAGGCTTTGTTCTTACTGCCAATACTGATAATTGTCCTACAGCTGCATTTGAATGCAAAGAGAGACAAATCTATGCTACTCAGTTCCATCCTGAAGTCAGACATTCTCTTCAGGGACAGACGATGATTGAAAATTTCATCTATCATGTCTGTCTTTGCAAAGGGGAGTGGAAGAGCGAATCATTTATTCAGGATGAGATTGAAAGGGTCAGAGAACAGGTCGGAGACAAGAAAGTCCTTTTAGGTCTTTCCGGCGGTGTTGATTCCGCTGTTGTTGCTGCCTTGCTTTCAAAAGCGATCGGAAACAATCTCTATTGTGTCTTTGTCGATCACGGATTGATGAGAAAAGATGAAGGAGATGAAGTCGAACGTGTATTTGGAAAGAACGGAAAGTTCACATTGAACTTCATCCGTGACAATGCCGGCAATCTTTTCTTTGAACGCCTCAAAGGCGTCAGCGATCCGGAACAGAAGAGAAAAATCATTGGGGCCACTTTCCTTGAAGTCTTTGAGAAAGAGACAAAGAAATTATCGGATTGTGAATTCTTGGCTCAGGGAACTATCTATCCTGACAGAATTGAATCTGGATTAGGAATCTCGGCTAAGATCAAATCCCATCACAATGTCGGTGGCCTTCCGAAGAATATGTCATTCAAAGGCCTTGTAGAGCCTTTGAAGGATCTCTTCAAGGATGAGGTCAGAGAGGTCGGAAGATTGTTAGGACTTCCTGAGACAATTGTTTCCCGTCAGCCTTTCCCCGGTCCTGGACTCGGTGTCAGAATCATCGGCGAAGTCACGCCTGAGAAGGTCAAGATCGTTCAGGAAGCCGATTATATCTTCAGAGAAGAGCTTCATAAGGCCGGTATCGATAAAGACATCAGCCAGTATTTTGCGGCACTGAGCAACATGAGAAGCGTCGGTGTCATGGGAGACGGAAGAACTTATGACTATGCTATTGTCTTAAGAGCTGTTCAGACCGATGACTTCATGACAGCAAAACCGTATCCGATTCCCTATGATGTCCTGCAGACTGTCGTCGATCGAATTGTCAATGAAGTCAAAGGCGTCAATCGCGTCGTTTATGACTTCACTTCCAAGCCGCCGTCAACGATTGAGTTAGAGTAGCTGTTTATAATCAAATAGGTGCACTGAATTGTTCAGTGCACCTATTTTTAGTATCGGAAAAGTTGTTTGTTGAAAAAAAGATGAATTTTCCCATACTTTCAGTCTTCTGAATCAAAATTGATCTTTTATTTCCGCTATCAGATGACCGACAGCGTTGTCATTATTGGAAGGAAGATGGATGTTTGATATTCTTTTGATTTCTTCGTTTGCATTCATAGGAGATGCCTTGAATCCGCAGACTTCCAACATGGTGTGATCGATCATGCTGTCTCCGATTCCTAATACATAGTTAGGATCATATCCTGACAGGGAGCAGTAGCTTCTTATTGCAGTTCCTTTTGATGCTTTTTTAGAAAAGAATTCGACATAATTTTCGGAATTATGGATGACATATAAATCTTTTTGGAATCTCTTTCCTTCTTCTGTCACTTTATCGCACGCTTCTTTCGGACCGATAAAGAGGATTTTGCTTGCTGCTATATTGTATAGATTATGATAGTCAGCATAAATATGATTAGGAGGGAAATGAACGATACTGATTTCATTTCTGATGTATTCGTTATCGATTGAATTGCTGTACCATTTATCCAATGAGAAGACGATGGTCGTATACGAAGGGAACTCTCTATATAAGAAGGATAGTAACTCTGTTTTATTTTTGTCATCGATTGGGGTGGAGGAGATGGCATTGTTATTGCAATCTGTGACATAGGCACCGTTGAGTGTGATGTAAGGGGTAGATAGTTCTAATTGATCATGATAGGCTTTCAAAGCCTTATACGTTCTTCCTGAAGTCAGGATGAATGGTATTTTGTCTTTGAATTCCATGATTTCTTTCTTTGTGAAGCTATCTATCTCCAGCTTGGAGTTGATCAGCGTTCCATCGACATCACAGAATATGGCTTCTGTTTTCTTCAATTCGGATGGTTCTATTTGATAATTGATTCTCATATTGTATATGTTGCTTTCGTTTTTAAAGCCCTTTTATTATATGATTTTTTCAGTAGTGATGAACATAAATATCAACGCCGTTTTCTTGACACTATCACTTTTTCGACTTCTTTACAAAATATATACAATTTAGTTTTTTAAGACAACAAATCAATGAATTTTGTTGAAAAATAGGACTTTGATGCCTTTAATACTAGACAAAAGGCCAAAAAATACACTTACATTGTCTTTACAATTTATTTTTTCTTGACAAAGTTAAGTGAGTGGGCGTATTCTAATTGCAAGCTTGGAAGCGCTTTATACACGTTATGTGATTTCGCTTCTATTGCGAATGATTTTTTCAAGGAGGAACTTATGAAAAAAATCAATCTGCTTCTTTTGACGTTACCTTTGGCTCTTGCTGCTTGTGGCGGACAGACCAGTAACAATGGTGAGAAGAATCCGACAGCTGTCAAAGCCGAAGCCGCTTCTAAGATGACAGAAGAACAGCTTATTGCTGAAGCAAAGAAGGAAACCGGAAGCTTTGTCGCTTATGGCAACACTTCCCGTATCACCAAGGCAATGGAGAACTTTGCTGCCGCTTATGGTGAAAAAATTGGTTTATCTGCCGATAAATGCAAGGCAACCAAATTGGATGACTCCAAGATCTATACTCTTCTTCAGACAGAATATGCTTCTGCTTCCAATTCCAACGGTGCTTCTTTCGTTTTAGTTCAGGATTCTGCAAACCTTAATCTCTACAGAAACAGCTCCGATATGTTGACAAACTATCATTCCAGCCTCTTTGATTCCAATCTTTCTCAGGATGAACTTGTTCCGCTTACTCATCAGTATATCAACAAGCTCTTCATCTGGAACAACAAGGACGGTGATGCTGCTCCGAAGTTTACCAATGTCTGGGAATTGACTGAAGAGAAGTTTGCTAATAAGATCTACTTCAAGTCTCCTGATGCTGAACAGGTCAATATGAACTTCCTTATCACCTTGACCTCTCCTGCATGGGTCACCAAGATGGAAACTGCTTATAAGGCTCACTTCGGCAAGGATTATGTCAAATCCGATAAATATGAAAATGCTTCTTATGAATGGATTGCAAAGTTCTTGACAAATGCTGATACTTCTTCCATCACTTCCGATACAAAGATTGCTGCTGCAGTTTCTGAAGAATCCAACCATGATAAAGTCGGATTATTCGTTCTTTCTAAGTTGAGAGATAAATCCGTCACTACTGATAACCTTACTGTCGGTGCCTGGCAATCCGAGTCCATCACTCCTTTCGCAGGCTTCATGTATTCCATCTATGCTCAGCTTGCTACCAAAGGACCTCGTCCTTATACTGCAATGCTCTTCACCAACTATTTGATGACTGCTGAAGGCTTTGCTCCTTGGAGCACCTCTGTCGGTGGATATTCTTCCATGAAGAACATTCCTGTCTATGAAGGCGACAAGAATCTTGATTTCTACAAAAACTGCTTGGTTGTTGAAGACGGCGCCTACATCAGTACTGTCAAAGTTTCTGCTCAGGACTGGATCAACAAGATTCTCGCAAACAAGGGCAAGAAGTAAATTAGAATTCGTTCGTTGATTAGTTACATAAGGACGGGCAAAACCGTCCTTATGTTGTTTTAAGGAAATTTATCTATGGAAAATAACTCGGCACAAATTGAGAAAAAGCCATCTGCGTTGAAACTGATGCTATATAAAGTAGCGCAGTTCTTCGGCGTCCCGGCTAACACGATTCTTGTAGTCGTTGGGCTTGCTCTTCTTTATTTTACTGTTTATCCGACAATCATTCTGTTGAAGTCTACTTTTACAGTCTCTATCAGTGAACTTTCGTTCGGCGTTATGCCAGGTTCTTATACTGGTCTTTGGTGGAAGAGACTCTTTGTTAGCGGCGAAACATCCATAACCTATTTCTATAAACCGTTATGGAATTCTATTTATATGTCTTTCTTGGCGAGTATCATCGCTATTCTGTACGGAGGAATCGTCGCATTTCTCATCACAAGAACCAATGTCAAAGCGAAGAAGTTCTTATCGACAATCTTTGTCTTCCCTTACATCATGCCTTCTTGGACCTTAGCAACATTCTGGCAGAACTTCTTCCAGAATCCTAGTATTGGCAATGGTAGAAATGGTATGCTTTACAACCTTTTCAGAATTTCTGTTCCGTCAGGTATGGTTTATGGAATGATACCTTGTGCTATTGTCTTAGGACTTCACTATGCTCCGTTTGCTTATATCCTCATCGGCGGTATTTTGAAAAACATGGATGCCAACTTGGAAGAAGCTGCAACAATTCTTCAGGCAAGCAGATGGAAGATTATTTGGAAAATCACAGTTCCGATTGTCATGCCGGCCGTTCTCTCTACTTTCCTTTTGGTCTTTGCCTCTTCTATGTCCGCTTATGCTGTTCCTCAGTATATCGGTGGCGGTGAGAAGGTTCTCACAACCTATATGAAGCAGTTCTTTGCACAAGGTTGGCAAGGACAAGGCTACATCTTCGGTGTTGTCATGATTGTATTCGGTGTCGGTATTCTTCTCATCAACCAGTTGCTTACTGGTAAGCGAAAGAACTTTACGACAGTTTCCGGTAAATCAGGTCAGATATCTTACATCAACTTAAAGGGGTGGAAATATCCTATCGCCATTTTGTTGGTATTGCTTTCTCTTTTCTGCTCCATTCTTCCGATTGTCACCTTCGCGTTGGAGTCTTTATGTGAAAAGGCCGGCGATTATTCGACATTCACATGGCAGTATTGGTTCTCTAAGACACAGACCGATGCCCAGAATGGACTTGTCGGTATCTTCTTTGAAAAACAGGTGTGGTTAGCTTTTAAGAATTCAATTCTGCTCTCATTGTCCTGCGCATTCATTGCTGGTACCTTAGGTATTCTTATCGGCTATTCTGTCGCTAAGAGACGTGGAACATTCTTATCCAAGGCAGTTGATAACTTAGCCTTCTTGCCTTACTTGATGCCTTCTATGGCTTTGGGCGTTGCCTTCTTAGCCATCGGCTCTAGCTGGGGAATCCAGAAGTCCTTCTTCTTGTTGATCCTAGTCGGTAGCATCAAGTACTTGCCGTTTGCATCACGCTCTGGCATTTCAGCTATGATGCAGTTGTCCGGAGAAATCGAAGAATCCGCTTTGATTCAGAACGTCCCTTGGTGGAAACGTATGGTCAGAGTCATCTTCCCGATTCAGAAGGCAAGTTTCTTATCAGGCTATCTTCTTCCTTTCATCTCCTGTATGCGTGAATACGATTTGTTCGTTTTTATCGGCGGCAACCAAATGCTTCTTACGAAAGAAATGTTTGTTTGGCACGCTGATGGTGTCTTCGGACTCGAAAATGCAGCTAACTTGTTGCTTGTTGTTGTAATTCTGTTGGTCAACTGGTTGGTCAATCTGATCACTGGTGCCAGCTTAGACAAAGGTATCGGAGGATAAACAGTATGCCTAGGATATTACTCGAAGATGTTACGAAGAGATGGAACGACTTCTATGGAGCCGACCACCTCGACATGGAGATCGAAGATAAGGGATTCATCACCCTTCTGGGCCCTTCCGGATGCGGAAAGACCACGACGCTCCGTATGATCGCGGGTCTTGAGACCCCGACTTCCGGAAGAATCACGATCGGAGACGAGGTCGTCTTCGATTCCGATCAGGGAATCAACGTCCCTGCCAACAAGAGACACGTGGGCTTCCTCTTCCAGAACTACGCCCTCTGGCCTCACATGACGGTCTACAAGAACATCCTCTTCGGACTTCAGAACGTGAACCAGGAGATGCCTGTCCATGCAAGCGAGTACGAGAGGCTTCTCGACATGTCCCGCAAGGTCATGGAAGTGGACACCATCATGTCCGCCTCCAACGACAGCATGGGCAAGGACGGAAAGAAGGACAAGGACAAGGAGATGCTCTTCCTCATCGACGGTCTCACCATCAGCCAGTACTCCGCAAAGGAGATCATGGCCATGAGACTCGGCGAGATGGACAGGGCAAGCGCACTTGATGCCGCAAAGAGCGCAAACGACGCCTATCTGGAAAAGGCCGAGAACGAGAAGAGAAGAATCGAGGAGAAGGGCTTTACGATTGACATGACGACCTTCGACCTCATGAAGGACGGAGTGGTCTATACGAAGAAGAGAAGACTCGATAAGGAAGAGATGGACCTGAAGCTCAGACATGTCGCACGCGTCGTCAAGATCGGCGAGTTCATGGACAGATACCCGGCAGAGCTCTCGGGCGGACAGCAGCAGAGAGTCGCCATCGCAAGAACCCTTGCACCGGGACCCAAGGTCCTCTTCATGGACGAGCCTCTTTCAAACCTCGATGCCAAGCTGAGACTCGAGATGAGAGCGGAGCTCAAGAGACTCCATAGGGAGACAGGCGCCACTTTTGTCTACGTCACCCATGACCAGCTCGAGGCCATGACCCTTGCCACAAGAATCTGCCTTATCAGGAACGGCGTCATCCAGCAGTACGATCCGCCGCTCAAAGTCTATTCCAAGCCGAACAACCTCTTTGTCGCGGACTTCGTCGGAAACCCTGCCATGAACTTCGTCCAGGCAACGGCCGAGATGAAGGAAGGAAGAGTGGAGGTCAAGGGGCTTACAGGCTCCTTGAAGGGAATCTTCACCCCGAACGAGGAAGGGTTCTCCCTCGAGGAAGAGGAAAGAGAGTACCTGAGACTGAAGAAGGAAAGAGAGGCACTTAAGGAGGAGAGAGCATCAGAGAAGGGATATGTCGAGAAGAAGAACGCAGACACCACGTTCGTGCCTGAGATCATGACCGCAGACGGCGAAGAAGTCGTCGAGGGCGGAAAGTTCTACCTCGGCATCAGGCCTGAGGCCGTGAGAGTCTGCTCCGGAAAGGGAATCGAGGCCGAGGTCTATGCAGCGCTTCCTTCCGGCATGGAGACGACAGTCAGGCTCAAGGTCAACGACTTCATCCTCACGTCTGTCGTGTTCGGCGGAGTGGACTATCCTGTCGGAAGCAAGGTGAACATCGACTTCGAGAGCGACAACATCCTTCTCTTTGACAGACGCGACGGCAGACTTGTCGCTTCCGGAAAGCTTGAGATCGAATAACATGCATTTTGATAAAGAATTTTTACCGGCATTCAAGGCTCTTGATGAGTTTGAAAAGAAGGGAAAGAACTCCTTTATCATTACCATTCGTCGTTTACCTGACATCAGTTATTCTCATGTGATGAGAATAACTGATGATTTAGAAGAATCCTATTTCTATGTCAAGAAGATTGTTTTGACTTTGTTATGGATGATTGGCGGAACTGAAATCATGTTTTTCGGTTCTTCTGATATGTATTTGTATTTTAAGACAAGGCTTGACTTAGATGATGAACTGAAGAAAAGCGTAGAAGAGATTTCAAAGGTCTTTTCCAGTCCTGTTGTTTTTTCTTACACCGAAAATCAATATCCAGATTATGCCAGGATGATTCCGTTTTCGTCATCGTTCAAAGGTAATCGAATCGGTTTTGATGCCGGAGGGAGCGATAGAAAGGTCACTGCAGTCATCGATGGAAAGACTGTCTTTTCCGAAGAGGTTCTTTGGCAACCGAAATTGGAGAAGGACTATCATTTTCATTATGAAGGAATTTTGGATTCACTGAATCGGGCAAAAAAGCATCTTCCTTCTGTTGATGGTATCGGAATTTCAACGGCTGGCATTGTCATTGACAATGAACTGGCTCAGGCTGCTTTGTTCTATTCCTGTTCAGAGGAAGACAAGAAGACACATGTCCGAACGATTTTCAAAGACATGATGAAAAAAGAGTTTCCTGATGTTCCATATAATGTCGCCAATGACGGCGATGTATCTGCAATGGGCGGATATCTTCTGTTCCATAAAAACAGCGTCTTAGGTTTAGCCTTAGGTACAAGTGAGGCATCTGGATATTGTATCGATGGATGCTTTAACGGATGGGTGAACGAATTGGGTAAGGTTCCTTTCAATTATGATGATAATGCCGTCTCTCATTATGCGATGGGAATCAAAGGGGCAGGATCCGAATATCTTTCTCAGAAGGGTATTATCCGTCTTTGCAAGAATGCAGGTGTTTCTTTTTCCGGAACTCTTGCTGAACAATTGCTTAAAATACAGAAAGAGGCAGAAGATGGTAATAAGACAGTTCTGAAAGCCTATCAGGATATGGCTGAGTATTTAAGCAGTGCAATTCTTTTCTATCATCGATTCTTCAAATTCGAATCTGTTCTATTGTTGGGCAGAGTCATGTCTGGAATCGGCGGTGAAATTATGACAAAGAGAACTGAAGAGGTTCTGAAAGAAAATCATCTTGCTGTCGAAGTCTTTACTGCAAATGAAAAATTCAAGAGGCTTGGCCAATCCTATATTGCTGCCGGTCTCCCTGAGATTAAGTAAAAAATTGAATCTGTTGTATTAGTCAGTACACGCTTGAATAGCGTGTACTGATTTTTGATAGATAAGGTACTGATATCGATTATACAAAACTTATTGTTTGGCCATTGCTGAAACAGAGATTGAAATAGACTTCTGAGATAATAAACAATAGTTGAATATATGTTTAAAACAAACGCTTTTAATGACCGCTGAAATGTAATGTTTTTGTAAATTTCTTGCTTGTATATTTTATTGAAAAAACAATGAAAAAAGCAAGAAAAAGACAAAAATTCATGTAAAACCATTCGAAAATAAAGGGTAGAAAAAACATAGAAAAAGTCAAAAGACATTTTTTATTGACTTGTAAGCGCTTAAAAACTATAATTTTGAAGGTAGAGAGACGTAAGTCCTCTATGTAAAGAAACTATCAAAGGAGATTGCAAAAATGAAAAACAAATTTTTAGTTTCTACGTTAGCTGTACTTGCCTTATGTGGTACTACATTTTCTATGACATCCTGCGGAGAAAAGAAAAACAGTGCTGTTGAAGCTGCCGTTAAGGATGCTATGACCCTTGATCGTGATGCTCTCCTTCAGAAAGCAGCCGATGAACTTCAGGATGGTCAGTTCAAATGGGTCGGATGCTCTTCTAGAGCCAAGAAAGCTGCCACCTATTTCCAGGAACTTTTAGCTGCTAAGAACGAAAAGTGCAAAAATGCTACATTCGTCTGGGATGTTTTGGATGATGGTCATATCTATACCAAGCTTGTCGGTGACATCAAAGCTCAGACAAAAGATGGTTATGATGGAGCTCTTGTCCAGGATGGCTATCAGCTTTCTCAGTTCGGAGACCAGTTTGTCAATTATGTTCCTAAGGAATGGACAGGCGATGCTTCCAACAAAGAACCTTTCTCTCTTCAGTATAATTTCAAGACTTGGTTAGTCAATGATGCTGATGGAAATGAAGCTATTCCGGATAATGTCTGGGATTTCACCGATACCGGAAAGCATATTCAGACTATGGATCCGAATAATGAGAACGTCAATCGTGACTGGCTCATTATGTTGACAAAGACTGAATACAATACCATGCTTAAAGATGCATGGGATGCCCTCAGTGAAACTGAAAAGGCTGCCAAGGGTGTCAATCCTGAAGCAGATGAATTCAAGTCCTATGGCGAAAAGAAGTATGCATATGCTTTCATTGCCGGCTATATCAAGAATGCTATTTTCCAGAAGGATGATGGTGCAGCCGTCAACGCCTTCGCTGTCAATACAGCAAAAGGTTCTTATGGTTGGATTGTCTATTCCAAGATGATGAACTTAGCTGAGACTGATACTGTTTCTAAGAGGTGGATTGTCTCTCCTGCACTTGGCAAGGAAAACACTGATGGAAACACTGCCACTATGAAGATGAGGGGATTCGGCGGATTCATGTATAAGCATTACCTCCAGGTTATGCCTAATACTGCACATCCTTATACTACTTGTGCCTTGATCAACATTCTTTCTACAACTGAGCAGGGTTATAAAGGCTGGGCTAAGGATATTGGCGATTATCCTTCTATGTCCTCTATTAACCTTGACAGAACTAAATTCGGACATGGTACTCTTGCTACTGAAAAGAATGACAAGGGCGAATACGCTTATACTCAGGATAACAATGGCGAAAATGTCTTTGCAGTCATGAATGATCCTAAGAGCGATTGGTGGATTTCCAAGACTGGCGGAAATGCTGTCATTGAGGAACCTGCATATATCGGTGAAAACTATGATGCAGTCAACGACTTCATCGTCACCCAGACCAACAAGAAGAAATAAACAATCGTTTCTCTGTCGGTAAACCTATTTCGGAATTTTTAGGCCGTTGTCCTTTTAGGGCACGGCCTATTCTTTGTTTTTCATCTAATATAAGAAAGGAACAATGATATGGATCAATCTGAAAACAATGGATCTACATTGTCTTTGCGTCGCAATTTAAATAAGACCAAGACTTTCTTTGGCTATCCACCAAATACGATTCTTGTCACTTTGGGACTCATTCTCCTCATTCTGACAATCACACCGCTCGTTTCTCTTGTTTTATCCACTTTTGCCAACACCAACCCAATTACATCCATAACAAAAGAATATGGATTCCAAAACTGGAAGAATACTTTTGGCGGTGAGCACTCCGTTGCATATTTTTGGGAACCTTTAGGGCATTCTTTATTGATTGCTGTGTTTGCCTGTGTCTTCTCGATTGTATTCGGCGGCGGTGTTGCTTATTTGATTACACGTACGAATATGCGCTTCAAAAAATTCATCTCTGCAATATTTATTTTCCCGTATGTCATGCCTCAATGGACGCTGGCATTATTCTGGCAGAACTTATTCATTTCTACTGGATGCCGTGGCGGTCATGTCGGTGAAATGCAGGCTTTGACTGGATGGGTTGTCCCAGAATGGTTCTGTTATGGACCTTTCCCGATTGCGTTCGTCTTAGGTCTTCACTATGCTCCGTTTGCTTATATCCTTATCGGTGGCATTTTAAGAAATATGGATGCAAACTTAGAGGAAGCTGCTACTATTCTTAACATTCCTCGTTGGAAGATCTTCACTCGTGTTACAGTTCCGATTCTTAAACCGGCGTTGTTATCTACGATTCTTCTTGTATTCTCCAGTGCTATTTCATCTTATTCAGTTGCAGTTACTTTAGGTAATCCTGTCAACTATAAGGTCTTGGCAACACAGATGGAAACACTGTTGAACTCCAAGACATCATGGCAATATGGTATCGGTAATGTTATCTCTCTTGTTATGATTGCTATGGGCCTTATCGTTCTTTATATGAACCAGAAATCAACAGGAAGCAGAAAATCTTTCACAACTGTCTCTGGTAAATCCGGTCAGATTAGCAAGATCAATCTTGGCAAGGTCGGACAGTGGGTTGTTGCCGTTGTTCTCTGCATCCTTGTTGTCTTCTTCTGCATTGGACCGATGGTTTCCTTCGCGCTTGAATCTGTCTTGCCGAATCCTGGAACCGGTGATTTCTCTGGATTCACCTGGAAATATTGGGTAAGCAAAAACCATGATATCGGTTCTGCTGGTTATAATGGTATTTTCCACAATGATGAGTTCTGGAAATCAATCAAGGGTTCTTTACTCCTGTCTGTAGCTTGTTCCTTGATCGCTGGTACAGTCGGTTTGCTTATCGGTTATGCAGTAGCCAGAAAACGCAAATCCAAATTGGCGAATGGTGTCAACGCATTGGCGTTCCTTCCTTACTTGCTTCCTTCCATTACATTATCCGCAATTTACTTCGTCATGGCTTCCAATATGTCCAGTATCGGAATCACATTCCTTTATACGGCTCCGATGTTCTTAGCAATCGTATTGGGATCCATCAAATACATTCCGTTTGCTTCCCGTTCGGCAACAAACGCAATGCTTCAGCTTTCTGCCGAAATCGAAGAATCAGCTGTCATTCAGAACGTCCCTTGGTGGAAACGTATGGTCAGAGTCATCTTCCCGATTCAGAAGGCAAGTTTCTTATCAGGCTATCTTCTTCCTTTCATCTCCTGTATGCGTGAATACGATTTGTTCGTTTTTATCGGCGGCAACCAAATGCTTCTTACGAAAGAAATGTTTGTTTGGCACGCTGATGGTGTCTTCGGACTCGAAAATGCAGCTAACTTGTTGCTTGTTGTTGTAATTCTGTTGGTCAACTGGTTGGTCAATCTGATCACTGGTGCCAGCTTAGACAAAGGTATCGGAGGATAAACAGTATGCCTAGGATATTACTCGAAGATGTTACGAAGAGATGGAACGACTTCTATGGAGCCGACCACCTCGACATGGAGATCGAAGATAAGGGATTCATCACCCTTCTGGGCCCTTCCGGATGCGGAAAGACCACGACGCTCCGTATGATCGCGGGTCTTGAGACCCCGACTTCCGGAAGAATCACGATCGGAGACGAGGTCGTCTTCGATTCCGATCAGGGAATCAACGTCCCTGCCAACAAGAGACACGTGGGCTTCCTCTTCCAGAACTACGCCCTCTGGCCTCACATGACGGTCTACAAGAACATCCTCTTCGGACTTCAGAACGTGAACCAGGAGATGCCTGTCCATGCAAGCGAGTACGAGAGGCTTCTCGACATGTCCCGCAAGGTCATGGAAGTGGACACCATCATGTCCGCCTCCAACGACAGCATGGGCAAGGACGGAAAGAAGGACAAGGACAAGGAGATGCTCTTCCTCATCGACGGTCTCACCATCAGCCAGTACTCCGCAAAGGAGATCATGGCCATGAGACTCGGCGAGATGGACAGGGCAAGCGCACTTGATGCCGCAAAGAGCGCAAACGACGCCTATCTGGAAAAGGCCGAGAACGAGAAGAGAAGAATCGAGGAGAAGGGCTTTACGATTGACATGACGACCTTCGACCTCATGAAGGACGGAGTGGTCTATACGAAGAAGAGAAGACTCGATAAGGAAGAGATGGACCTGAAGCTCAGACATGTCGCACGCGTCGTCAAGATCGGCGAGTTCATGGACAGATACCCGGCAGAGCTCTCGGGCGGACAGCAGCAGAGAGTCGCCATCGCAAGAACCCTTGCACCGGGACCCAAGGTCCTCTTCATGGACGAGCCTCTTTCAAACCTCGATGCCAAGCTGAGACTCGAGATGAGAGCGGAGCTCAAGAGACTCCATAGGGAGACAGGCGCCACTTTTGTCTACGTCACCCATGACCAGCTCGAGGCCATGACCCTTGCCACAAGAATCTGCCTTATCAGGAACGGCGTCATCCAGCAGTACGATCCGCCGCTCAAAGTCTATTCCAAGCCGAACAACCTCTTTGTCGCGGACTTCGTCGGAAACCCTGCCATGAACTTCGTCCAGGCAACGGCCGAGATGAAGGAAGGAAGAGTGGAGGTCAAGGGGCTTACAGGCTCCTTGAAGGGAATCTTCACCCCGAACGAGGAAGGGTTCTCCCTCGAGGAAGAGGAAAGAGAGTACCTGAGACTGAAGAAGGAAAGAGAGGCACTTAAGGAGGAGAGAGCATCAGAGAAGGGATATGTCGAGAAGAAGAACGCAGACACCACGTTCGTGCCTGAGATCATGACCGCAGACGGCGAAGAAGTCGTCGAGGGCGGAAAGTTCTACCTCGGCATCAGGCCTGAGGCCGTGAGAGTCTGCTCCGGAAAGGGAATCGAGGCCGAGGTCTATGCAGCGCTTCCTTCCGGCATGGAGACGACAGTCAGGCTCAAGGTCAACGACTTCATCCTCACGTCTGTCGTGTTCGGCGGAGTGGACTATCCTGTCGGAAGCAAGGTGAACATCGACTTCGAGAGCGACAACATCCTTCTCTTTGACAGACGCGACGGCAGACTTGTCGCTTCCGGAAAGCTTGAGATCGAATAACAAACATCATATAAAAATGCTCCGTTAAGGAGCATTTTTATATGTCTACAATTTTAATACGTATTTGAAGTTGTTTTAGATAATTACAAATTTGAATCAACGATTTTTTCTTTTAAGGCTTCTGTCGGAATGAATACATAATAATTGTCTTTCTTATAGAAACAGACACCATATTGCGAAGTCGTTGTTTTTGCTATTTTAAAGCTGTCTTTGATAGCTTTCCCGTTTTTTGATAATTCAAATGTCAGCATATCGTCTTTTATAGTGATGTTATGTTTATAAGTCCAGTTTTGTTTTGAAGGTGACCTGTTCATGAATAACAATAGATTTAACAATTGAATAATCATGACTGCGATGAGACAGATTATTTGGATGACTAGACAAATGACGTTAGTCTTTTTATCACCTAATGCAGATGCGGAAATCTGAAAGCAACCGACGATTATGATAACGTTTAGAAAGAACAAAAGGGTTAAGATTGGAATTTTATTTCTTCTCCAGTTTTCTTTTCTAATGATTTCTCCATCCTGGAAGAAAACGTAATTTCCATTGTAATCAGTATGATTCATCTTTCTTGCTCCTTTAATGATTCTGAGGGGATTGCAACATAGTAATGTGCGTTCTTGTATAAGTACAGAGCTTGTTTTCCTTTCTTTATTCTTTTAATTGGAAACTCGGCTTTGATGATATCATCGTTTTGTGTCAATGTCAGATAAGCGATGTTGTTTTCTACTTTGACTTCCTGATGAAATTCATTTTGAAGTTCACTTGGCGACATGTTGGAGTAGAAAAAGAAATGCACAATGATCAATAAGCCTGCTAGTAGCAAGAATATACAGAACATGCAACTGGAAAGAATGGTCAGTGTGTAATATAAATGAGTGATGTCATATCCATGACTACTGTCATGAAGCAAAGAGAAAACATATACGCCAACAATACCAAGAAGTGAAAGGCCCAGGGATGAAATTAACAGAATCCTAAAAGGTCTGTTGATTTCTTTTCTGATTTTCTTCAATTGCTGTGCTGAATAAGTGAATTCGTATAATGTGCTCATTTTAAAAACTCCTTAAGTTCATCATATGATTTGCATCCCTTTACACTTCCTGAAATACAGCTATCGTCATCAAAACAATTGATAAAATTTTTATTATATAAGTTGTGATCATCGTTACGGTACAATGGCGAATAATCAAAATAATACTTACTTGACTCATAGCCGAAATGATAGCGATATCTTAACATAACAACTTCTTTGTCACTTGTTCCTTGTCCTACTTCTAATCCCGCCTTAGCATTTATCAAATATTCTCTGAGATTTTGTTTTGAAATACTGAAAGGAGACGGCATAGTTAAACAAACAATAAGGGAAGCAACGGAAACGACTAATCCAGCAATTGATAATCCTAAACCAAGTGGACCAAGTACTGCGGAGACTGCGGCACCGATTTTCGCAAACTCTAACGCTGAGACAATAGTACTTCCTGCGGAAAGGGCCACGCTTGAAGCACCTAAGGTAACATTAACTTTTTTATTTTCCTCATCTTTCCAAGCATTATATGCTGTAACCGATTCTAGCATCTCATTGAATATTTCATATATAGTGGCACGCAATTCTAAATCCCAAATATATAATTTCGCATACATTAAGTCTTTGGTTTCGTAATAATTATATAATTGCTGGATGTATGGATACGTCTTGAAATTTTTGAAGTAAACTTTTGACTCGGAGTTGGAAACGGATGCGGGCGTATAACCTAAGGGTTTGTAGTCACTTGTCCATATTGCGCAAAGATCTTTCTTTTCTTCTCTTCCTTTTTTTATGTCGTAATAAGCTTCGTCACGATCTTGATTAAGGACTTGCTCGAAAGATAATGAATAGGAAGAATCGTTGTTCCATGTTGCATCCTTATATGAATATACAACTGCATAATATGTGCCAGGAGTAACGTTGTCAACGAAAATTCTTTCATCAGTATTACCGCCTTTTGCGCTAATAAGATAATTAGAATCAAAATTCATATTCTCGTAGGATGTACTCGTGTCATTAGTCATCTTGTATAGTCTAAGATCGTAATCGCATCCAGATGGAATGTTAGTCAACAAAACTTCGAATGTGCCAGTTACAACAATATCATAGCGAAAGAAATCCTTATCGATATAGGTCTTTTTCCAGGGACCCCATCCACTTGTTTTCTGAGATATTGTTCCACCAGTATCTGTATGGTTTTCGGTGAGGCCGACTGTATCAGTTAAAGCATAGACGACAGTGGCTTGTTCAAAAGAATCATTATTTACTTTGCTTTCGTCTTCGACACATGTATTTACATTAGTATCTTTAAAAGAGATATATTCTTTTCTGCCATCTTCGAAGGTGTTGATCGTTGTAGAGTCAGTATTGGAAAGACCGACGGAAGTCTCACATGGATCCCCCTTTCCCTTAAATTCACCATTTGTATCAAATGTGTAATTGAAATTGTCGTCTTTTATTTCCTGATTGAGCCTTTTTACTTCGGATTTAACAAGAAGATTATTACAAACTAAACCAGCTGGCCTTATTCCCGCCCCTAAAAAACTACATAAAGGAATTAACAATAATAAATGTTTCTTCATAAAATTCTCCTCTTTTATATTGTTATACTCCTAGTATAGAACGTATTGACGTAAAAGTCAATTAGACATATCACTCGCTTCTGAGCGACTCTACTGGGGATACTTTGCTCGCCTTAAATGATGGAATCAAAGCAGAGACGACACCGATTAAAAGAGAAAAAGCGATGATAATCAATGCATGGGGGAAAGTGAAATTGCAGATGTTGTTGAGGTGATAGTAACTCAAGAAAGATCTCAGAATATGATTGATAGGTATTGATAATAAAGCGGTGGATATTGAACCAACAACACCGCCTAAAAGACCGATGAAGACAGCCTCTAGCTCAAATAGAAGAATGACATTGCTCTTCCTTGTTCCGAAGGACCGGAGCAGACCGATTTCTTTCTTTCGCTCCAAAACGGTATTTGAAATCATCAAGGAAGTCATGGCGGAAGAAGCGACAAGAGAGATGATAGCAAAGATGATAAGAAGAACAGAGGCCAATTTGATCATTTCTGAGACATCATCAATCAGATGATTGGAATCACTGGTCACATAATAAATTTGTTCTTCTTCACATCTTGCATGATTCTCATCGTCCTGGATGTTGTTGTATTCGTCCAGTCTGTTCAATATCGTTGTTCTTGCCTCTAAGTCAGACGGGAAGATGACAAGACTTTGAATGGTGGAATAGGCGTTGCAGTATCCGACTAAGGATATGATATCATTGTAGGCTTGCTCAATGTTAGTCAGAAAATCTTTTTTGATGTTTTCAAGCTGCTCGTCTATCTCCTCTTTTTTGGATAGATCCTTGCCCTTCAGTTCATCGCCGATCAGTTCTGTTCCTAGATTCTTTGCAGTATAGAAAAAGGTTGAGAAGCCTTCGTAATAGTGCTCCTTGTCATCAATAGGATAGTAATGGAAATAGTGTTTGAAGACATCATTCAGTTTGGAGGTGGGAAGGACAGATGATCCACTGTCATAATATTCCTGAAGGACGGCATCCAAATCGGATGTAAAAGCGGAAATCACACTGCCTGTAAGACCATTCGGTTTTGCAAAGACGATGTTGTCCTTGATTTTTGTAGCGACATTACTTGCTGTATTTTCAGGCATCAAGAGATCCTGAAGCTTCTGACTGTAACATAAAGAAGGAGAAAGAATAGAGAAGGCGGTGGACTGTTTTGGTCGTAAGATGCCGCAGATTTTCAAGGTTCTTCCGTTGTTGTTATAGAAATCATCGCTCAGGCTCCGCTTTTTGAAGTAACTGATGGTACGGCTATGGCCGATAGCATCCGTCTCGTTTCTGACACCGTTTTCCGTATAGACTTCATCATTGTTGAATATTTTGTATTCTTTTCCGATGACATCCTTGAATGATATCGGTTTTACTTTACTTGTGAGAGTCTGATCCTTGACGTCTTTTTCAGTATCCTTTGCGTTATAGAAGCCAAGGGCGCGCAATATCTTGAATTTGACCGCATTGTATTTGTCGACAACTAAGACCAGATCATTTTCATCTTCGGGCAGATTTCCAGCTAATAAATCATATTGATTGGTATCGCCATAGAGAACATGGAAGATGTTATAAGGGAGTGAAGCGTTGCTTGCATAAGAATTGTAATTTGTGATTGTTGTGTTGACATACTTTCTATATGCAGAAGTTTCCCCATCGATGGATTCTGGAAACTCGGTTGAAAGATTGAAATTATAGCTTGATGAATAGCCCATTACATAATCGCTGATGAGATTTTCCTTTTTCATTGCTTCAAGGTAATTCAAGTATCGTTGTGTAACATTGTTGTATTGGTAGGCGTTATTCGTCGATTGGGAGACAGAAGGATAAATCTCTTCAACGTCAGGATAGGTGATGGACTGATTTGTTTTGTCGAAGGCTTCCTTGTCCGTTTTCTCGGTGTAATTGGTGATGACAATCGGAAGAGATGTTGCAGAGGCGTTTGAGATAGTATAAGAGTATTTTTCAAAACCGTTGTTGATTGCTAGCAGAAAAGCGATTCCAATCATACCAAATGAATTGGCAATTGCTGATAATATCGTTTTTCCTTTTCTGGCTCGTATGTTTCTGAAAGCAAGACGCAAGGCCATCATAAAAGACAGATGAGAAGAATGTTCTTCTTTTCTCTCCTTCAGTTCATCGTTTCTTTCATGAAGGACTGTATCGCTTAGGATGCTTCCATCCTTCATCTTGATGATTCTATCCGAATACGTGGAGGCCAGTTCTTCATTATGGGTTACCATGATGACAAGCTTTGTTTTAGAAATCTCTTTGAGAAGATTCATGACCTCCTTGCTTGAGATGCTGTCTAAAGCTCCAGTAGGTTCATCGGCAAGAATATAAGAAGGTGATGTGACAAGTGCTCTTGCTATTGCGACTTTCTGTTGTTGTCCTCCGGACAATTGGTTAGGTTTCTTGTTTTTCAGTTCATCCATATGGACAAGCTTCAATGCTTCTATTGCTTTCTCTTCACATTCCTTTTTGGAGTAGTCTCTGACGCTGAGTGCAATCTTGACATTGTCCAGTACACTTAGCTGTGGGATCAGATAGCAGTTCTGAAAGACAAAGCCGATATTGTTGTTTCGATAGGAATCTTTTTCTTTTTCGTTTAGTGTGCTGAGATTTCTCCTATCGGAGATAATCTCACCGGATGTAGGAGTATCAAGACATCCTATCAAATTCAAAAGCGTAGTCTTTCCGCATCCGGAAGGACCTAAAATGGATACGAACTGAACTCCAGGAAAAGAAAGAGAGACATCTTTCAATGCGTAGAAGTCCTGATCATCGACTTTGTAGATTTTCTGAATGTGAGATAGATTTAGCATGTTTGTCCTTTGTAAGCCTCAATTCTCTGGGATACTTCGTATCCGCAGTCATTGCTTATTTTTATTATAAGGCTTAAAAGGTGAAAACATGCATAATTGTCTTCATTAACGACCAATTCTTTGAATAAAGTGTTCTTGATGCTTTGGTTAAGATAAGGAATATCAAGAATTCCGGTCTTGGAGAAGAAATAGCAGGCGGTGTTGAAGAACATGGAAGGAAGCGCGTATTTCAGACGGAAGGAGTTAAGAAATTCGAAAGTTTTCTTATCATCTTTTTCCGAGCATTCTTTATTGACTTCAGAAATGAATTCATCAGCACTTCTGTATTTTGAGAGCATTTTTGCAGTCTGAAAAACAGTCTGTGTCAGTTTTTTGTATGGTGTTATTTTCTCTGGGACAAAATAATCCAAGACATAATTGAGCTGAGAGAGATATTGACCATGATGAAGAATTTTTCTGGGATCAAAATTTTCAAAGACTTCATCGAATTCTTTTTTGTTCTTGATGAATCCGACTTCATTCAGAAGCTCTTCAGGAAGCTGTACGAGGCTGAGATAATAACAAAGAGATGACAGGTCTTTTATCTCCCACATCATAGAAAAAGACATATCCCCTGTCTTCTCTTTTACTCCGGTATAGAATTCACGCAGCGTCATCAGCTTTCAATCTCCAGTATGTGAATGTTCTCTAAAGCAGAAAAGGCGATATGAGTGCTGTCTAACACTGTGCATCCATCAACCTTGAAACCAAGCTTGAGTTCACCGACTAGACTTCCGTCTCTTACATCGATGACATCGATTTTGGAATAGGCGGACATCGCCTCTGTGACAAGAGCGACGACATGGTTTTCATCCAATTGTTCTAGTTCGCAGATCTGCTCTGCGTTTTCCATCTGAGGAGTGTTGTCTTCTTTGTCAGGGAGCGTTCCTTTGTTGAGGAAATAATATAACGGAGAAGTGATTTCTTTCTTGTTGTCATTGATGACATCGAATTTATTGATTTCCACCAGATTGCTGTCATAGACACGGAAGCCGTATTCAGAGACAATATAGATTTCTTTTCTCTCCTCGTTGGTGACAGGTTGAATATCGTTATAGAGGATTTCAGGATGCTTGGTGATATTGTTGTTCTCATCCATGAAATCAATCGTTCCCTTGTTGTTGATAAGAAGATATCCGTTTAACATTCTACATGCATAGGCATCATAATATTTGCTATCGAAAGATAGCTCCTTTTCTTCCTTGAAATCGGGGAAAGTGCATTCAAACAACTTCATGTCACTTGCTTTTCTTGGTTTTCTCGTATACAGGAAATCAGCGCTTGAATAAGTCATGAAGAATGATTTACTGTCAAGCTTTTCCTCTAAGCCGATACAGATCATGTTGTCTTTCTGTTCAGGATGGATTTCATTGATGTATTCTTGCTTTTCGATGTCATAGAGACGATATTCTCCTGAAATATTTCCTAAAAGGAGATACTTCTTGTCTCTTGTGACATATCCGGATACCCCATTGAAATAATCGATGATTCTCTTCTCTTCTTCCAATGTCTTTTTGCTGATGAAGGTGACGGAGAGATAATCGATTATGAGATAGGAATCTTTTCCGCTGCAGATGAAGTATTTGCGGTTAAATGTTTTTTTCAGATTGAATTTCATTCTTGTACCTCGTTTTCATTTAAGAAGGATATCAGTTTTTCGACATATTTGTCATGTTCCTGGACATAGCTTCGATGGTTGCTGTTTTCAAACAGATACCATTTCTTTTTGCAGGTCAGGTTTTCGAACATGACTTTGTTCTGAAGAGGAGTGGATTCATCATTGGCACCGGAGAAAAGAAGGACTGGACATCTGATTTCTTTTAGCTTATCCGTGTACTCGTAATTTTTCAAAGTGCCGCTAGGTGAAAACTCACACTTTCCCCATGCCGTGATATAGGATTCCGTTCCCGGATTCTTCTTTCTCTTGATGCATTCAGGAAGAGTGGCTTTGTCTTCTCCGAAGATGAACATGTCCGTATAGTTCTGATTGGCAATCTGAAACTCAAGGGAAGAAAAATCCTGTGTTTCTTCGGCTTCCTTGATCGCTTTCTGATCTTCATCAGAAAGGTATTTGACTAGTCTATGTGTCTCTTTTCTCCATAGTTCAACGCTGGAGAGGGTTGAAGATAGCGTAGCGGAAAGGACGCCTTCTGGCTTGTAATCAATAAGGTAGATGATAGAGAGCATCCCACCCCATGAATGGCCGAGAAGATGTATTTTCTTCAGGCCCAGTTTTTCTCTGAGATTGATCAGTTCATTGGCCCAGGTCTCTTTTACCCAAAGTGAGGGGTGGCTGTCTTCTAAGGCGGACAGTCCGCATCCAATCTGATCATAGCTGATGACAGGCCTGTCGTCCAAATAAGCAAGATCGTCTAAGACTTCAAAGGAATTGTGGGTGGAACCAGGTCCTCCGTGCACTAATAAAAGAGGGACTTTCTTTCCTTCTGGATTGACAATTCGATAATATGTCTTATAGCCTCTGAAAGAAATGTATCCCTCTTTGATAGTCATTTGAATCTCCTTTATGATTATTTGCTCTCGTTTCCGTCTTTCTTTTTCTTTGATTTCTGACAGGAGAGAAAGATGAGAACGACTAAACCTGCAATTACAGGTGCACCTATTATAACGAAACCGAACACAATAGATAAGAAAACAGTGAACGTATCAGAGGATTTTATCTTTGTCGTTGCTAAACATGCCTTGATTTCCAATGACTTTTCCTGTGTGAGATCAAGCTTCTCATCTGTTGCTAGGTAATAGTAAGTAGTGAGCTCTGAAGCATCTGCCTGGAGCAGGTCGCTCAGGACATATTGTTTGTCACCGATATGTAAAACGGTCTTTGGAAAAAAGAGCCATACTTTATCATTTTCTTTATGCTTATAGTCATAGCTCATCGCATAATCGATACGATAGAAATAGTTGCTAGAGGTAGAGGTTTCATTGAGGTAGCGGACTCTTAAGTCAGTGACACTGATCTTTTTTCCACTCTCTTCGCTTGCCTCAGTCGAATAGATGGCGTCGGAAGAATGTCCGGGCACCTTTGTTGCTTTCAGGTCAGAGATGGTGTAGGTTTCCACAGTGGTAAAAGCGTAGGTTGGTGTTCCATATACTTTTGCGCTGACTGAAAAGGTATCACCAGGGTAAAGAATCAGACTGTTCAGATAGTTTGTTTGATCGATGGTAAATACATTTTTGCCAGAGGTGTCTTTGATGTTGAAGGAGTAGTTCAATGATGTTGTGATGTTCTGGCTGTCGTTTTTGATATTGAAATGATAAGTGAGATAGGTTTCAGCGGACCCTGTTTCTCCTATTGTTTCTTTTTCGTTGACGACGTTAACGACTTTGACATCGGAAAATACCATCGAATCTTTGCAGTCGATTTCTTTGTTTATGATTCTAGGAGTGGAACCGCAGGAAAAAAGGGTGAACACATATAAACCGGTCAGAATGGAAAGGAATCTTTTTTTCATAAAAAGAATATACTAGTTAATAGTTGGTGGAGCAAATAACAGATCTTTTAGCAACCAC
>ERZ1106978.551-NODE-551-length-26091-cov-4.124213_pt1 | contig 26091 bp, 20 predicted proteins | sample MGYA00403689_ERZ1106978 | MGnify/ENA primary metagenome ERZ1106978 (study PRJEB35170, sample SAMEA104062434) | human gut metagenome | biome: human gut; feature: human-associated habitat; material: faeces | place: Denmark | collected 2012-08-02 ...
ACGATTGCAGAGATACTTGCAATAAAAATAACCGCTCTTCGTGATGTCACGGGGAGCGGTTTTGTTTTACATATCTTCGCAAGGCAGCCAAATGCCGTCTTTTTTATGAAGTATCCTCTGATTTTCAGATCCTCTGAATTTCAGTGAGATGTTTTTCTTTTCGAGAACAAATTCGCCGTCAACGAGGTAGTCGATAAGGCTCAGCATTTCGTCTGTGTACTGCGTTCTGTATGGGGACTTTGAGCCTGCAAGCAGGTCAGTTTCAAGGGTACAGCCTGTGTAGCACCACACGTCCTTGTCGGGAAGTTCGGTTTTCACACGGCGGAGGAGTTTTGTAAGCTCAGGCTGGTTCTCAGGCTCCATAGGCTCGCCGCCAAGGAGCGTAAGTCCTTTTATATAGCCCTTTGAGAGGGCGTTAAGTATCTCGTCTGCGGTGGTATCTGTGAAAGGCTTGCCGTAGTCAAAGTTCCAAGTGTCAGGCTGAAAACAGCCCTTGCAGTGGTGTCTGCAACCTGATACGAACAGCGTGACCCTCACTCCTGAGCCATTGGCTATGTCGGTTTTTTTTATCTCACAATAATTCATTTGCCGCTCCTTTCATACATACAACGCAGGGCAATACGATTTTGTATTGCCCCGATAGTTATATGCTGTTTGCTGTTTTATGTCAATAATAATGTTCATTATTTTCGGATTTTGCAGTTTTGAGTTTTTGAGTTTTCCTTGCTATAATGTTCATTTTTTTGACGAGTTTTGATTTTTGAACTTTTGAGTTTTAACGGCTATAATGTTCACTTTTTTGAAAATCGCTCAAAAAAATTTTTGGGTTTTTGTCATATTACATGGGTGTTTAATTACAATTCATAATGAGATATATTACGCTCAAAACGAGTAATTACTCGGGAATAATTACAATTCATAATGAGATATTAATATCTTAGACATTATTTTTGTAAGGTAATAATACATTTCATAATGAGATATTAGTATTTTGAGCATAAAAAACATTAAAAAATTACAATTTATAATGAGATATAATAGATGTATACTGTATCTCATTATCTTCTACAGAATATTATAACACTTTTAAATGAGAAAGTCTATATATTTTGCGATATTAATATTAATGCAGCCTATTAAAACTTCATATTTATATCGCAAAGCTTCTTGTAGCGTTCTTCACTTAGCTTTCCTATGTTGTAGTTCCTTCTTTGCAGTACCACCCAAACGCCAAGTTTTTCACCCTCAAAAATAGTTCGTTTTGTTATATCTGAACTTCCGTTATTTTGTTGTATATATCTTTTATATTGTTCGTATCTTCTTTCCCATTCTGCAGCTAATGGATCAAGTGTTATTCCTAATGATACAAGAGCGTCTTCTTGTGATCGAGTCAGTTTACCCGCCTTATATTTGTCTCTCTGCGATTGCAACCAATTGCCTAGAAAGACACCTTTATAGTGATCACGCTTTGGTATATTGGCAGTGCCACATTCCTCTTTGTATTCACAGAGTAAGGCATACCCTTTTTCCCAAGAATCGTTTGCTTTTTTTACGATCAATGAATTACAGGCGTTGCACCTCTGACCGTCAAGGAATGCCGACGGCTTGTATTCTTGTATTCCACCGCATTTGTTATGCTTTATTGCAATCTTAGTCCTTTGATCAACGAATTCACTTAAAACTGTGTAGTCATCCCCGACTAGATCATATACTCTTTCGGTGTATAGCTCAGTTGTCATATTTTTAGGGCGGCATACTCGACAACTCGGATATTTTATGAATTTATGGAATCTGCAACTGAATACATGTCCACAAGCCTTGCTTCGCATAGTTATTTTTGAAGACTCACTATCATAGCTAATAAATTCATAGTCTTCAAATTTTTCAAGCTTTTGCCTTACATCCCATTCATTTAACAGACTTTCACATATACACCTAACATGGTCGAATATGAATTTGCGTGGTTTTATCTGTATTGTTTCACCACAGATTTTATGATGTATCTTTGATTTTATATTTAATGATCTAAATGGCTCTAGTGGCTCATAATTCCCTTTACCAGCAAAGTCTATCAGCTTTTTGTACCTTTCATCTATTGATTTATTAGCGTCGCAATAAGTACAGCCCCAGCCCTCTGTGAGTGATGTAGGTGTTGCATAGAAGTTTTTGCCGCACTCAGCACAGTGGTATTTTTGTATAATAGGCGGAGCATTTTCAAACCGATGTATGATTTCCTGCACATTTGGAAATAGGTACATTAAAAGTGGGAGCATTGATCTAGCACTTGTACTCTGAGTACTGATAATACTTACAAGCAAGAAGTTTTTAAGATCTGCATCAAACAAAGTTACAAGTTTTGAGTCATTAAATGCAGAGATAAAATCTTCATACCCATTTGTTGCTTTATGTCCAAGTTCTTTTAACTTGTTGTATATCATATGTTTTAGATCAGCTATATTGCAGTTTGTATTTGAATTAAAAAGAGCTTGAGCATAGTCGGTGTATTCATTTTCTATAGCTATGTCTTTGATCTCTAGCTCTGTATAATGGGATAAGTCATATTCACATTCGTGACCCTTGATGCCAGTATACTTATACAATGGGGCCTTGTGTTTGTGACAGGTACATACGCCTGAAAGTTGATGAGCCCTGTGTATATATGGTTCTCCAAATATTTCAATGTCATTTTCTATGCATTGTGGGCATATGTGTATTTCCCTTATCATCGTATTTACCGGAGCATTTAGCGGATCAGGCTTTCTAAACATATTGTTTACATATCGTGTTTGTTGTCCTACAGAGAAAAACATAGCCTCAAAAGGAAATATTGACATAGATAAGAACATTTCTTTGAGATCCTTTTGAATGAAAAAACCCTCGTTAAGACATAATAGTCCATATCGAATGTCATATTCCAGAGAGCCAATTTTGGAGTTGAATTTATTAAGATATGAGTCTGCAAAAGTTGTTATCGGCAAACCATTTTTCTTTGCCAGACGATGTATCCAGGAATACATTAATTCATCAGGATAAGGGTTTCTGTATACAGGAATAACAGGCATTTATTTGTCCTCTTTATCTATGCCAAGAAAGTTCTGCATTTGAATTACGCTTGGAGTGTTCTTTTTATGCAGATCTGATCTTGTGTGTTGCTGTTTTGTAAGCTGTTCTATTACCAATTTGCTTATTTCTCTTTCGGTCTTTCCAACTGATGATTTTTTCCTTATTAACTTTTTGAAAGCGTCTTCTATTTGTGTCGGAGTGTATTCATCATAGATAGCGGTGATATTTGCCACGACATTTTTTATTTGTACCTTTTCCTCACTGCTGTTATTATTTAATATTTTCTCGGTTTCTTTGAGCTGTTTGGCTTCATCTTCTATTTTATCAAGCTCAAGCTTTGCATTGTCCTTTATTTCTTGCATAAGATAATCGCTAAAGTCAGAATCAAGATTTTCCAATACATCACGAAGTCCTGCGAAATGTTTGTTAGTTACAGCATATATATACTTGCTGTTTATTTCAGGCTTTTTCTTTCTGTTTAAAAAATCAATATTCATATATATGTAAATGCTGATAAGCTGGTCTACGATTCCCTTTGTAACATCATACAAAGCGTCTGTTATCTCCTCTGAAACTGTAACAGGTTTATCAAACCATTGGTATCGGAAAAGTTCGTTTACAAGAAAGCAAAAGAAATTTCTGTCCGTACAATACATATTCCCATTAATGACATTGCCGACTCTTCGAGCTGTTCTGAGTGTTTTAAACATTTTGGCTTTTGCGTCTTCTGTACCCACAACAGCTGTTGCGACCTTAGTTCTGTTTGAGAGTGTAAGCAGAGAATCGAAAGAGTTTTCTCGTGTGTGCGAAAAATCTAGTAGCTGTATTTCGTCGAAAATGATGATTCCAATAGCGAACTTTTCTACATATTCACGGATACGCTCTGCTTTTGCGCCTAATGTCCTTATTTTCATTATCTCAGCGGAATATATGGGTTTGATATTTCCCAACGCTTTATCGATAGCGTCACCTATGCCGTCATACAAGGCAGAAAAATTGCTGTTTGGGATACAGTTGACAACAAGATATGTTATCTGAGGAAAATACTCTCCGTTTTCTGTTGTGTGCATAATAACTTGCGGATAGTATGATACAAGCATTTGTATTGCAGAGCTTTTGCCGCAGCCTGAATATCCGATAAGAGAAAAGCCTGCGTCTGTGGAAGCACTTGAATCGCCTATCAAAATATTTGATGCGGCGAATTCCTGGTTTTCCACGGAATAAGATACCTTATCATTGTCAGAATGAAGAATGTGACGTGATCTGTATGATGTTATCAAGGCATTGTAGAAAGAAAGCTCAAGCTCTGCATGAAATGGAAGCGGAAAGCGTATGCTCCTCAGAGATCTTATCTGAAGTATCTTATCAATGGTTGACATACTCTTTATTTTATCGTAATCAAAATCGGCCATAGTTTGGCTATATGACGATATGATGTTTCTTCCTGTTCTCGAATATGGTAGAGCTTCTATGTATGGATTGCCAGCGTCTATTGCTAGTTTGGCTTCAACATATCGTGCAGGAACTATCCGATGTTCGTTCAGATCGTAATCATCATACTGTGACACGCCTTCTTCACATGTTACATAATTATATTTTGCCATTCGTTATCTCCCCAAGTTTGACATCAGTTGTTGTCATAAAAGTCCTGCAAAGCTTCTTCAAAGCTTGCATAATCCCGATACTCGGTCACACCGTTTTCTTTTTGTTCATCTGCTGAAATGTTTTTGGACGTTTCATCTTTGTTTTCAAGTCTTGTGCTTATCTTGCCCTCATAAGATACTTTTTGCTTGTCGATCTCACGGGAGCTTCGTATGTCCGTTGTTCGTGAGTGAACGTTTTTCTTTGCTGACTTAACGATACTCTCGTTGTTTGCATACACGGCAGAGTCTATTTTTTCGTTGTCTATCCTGCCTTTAGCCTGCATTTTCTTTTTTGCACTATAATATTCTTCATATTGTTTCATTGTAAGTCCCTTATAGTCGCTGTTGCCTGTAATGAGGACGTTTAGTGGTATCTTTACCAGCTTGGAATTTCTGATGTAGTATATGGCACCCACATCACGCATATCCATTCTCACTTCAAATGGCATACGCCTTGTGCCTGCGGCATACATCTCTGACATCAGCCGTTTATCGTTAGGTGCAAAGTACCACAAGCCTTTGTAGCTTATGCCTCGTTTTGATATCTTGGCTTTGATAGGCGTCATCAGGCTATAAAGGTATTGTTCAAGAACAGGTATCGGCTGCGGCATTCCATATTTTTTTGAGCCGTATTCCCACAATATCGCAGGAACAGGAGCTATGTTCTTTTCTATCATTTCTTTTGTGAGAGGGTATGTTTCAAGGTGCTGCTGATTATGTGCTAACACAAAGTTTATCACCATTCGGGTGTAATCGTGTATGGTGAGAGAAGCTTCTTTGTGATGAAGAGAATCATATCTTTTCTCGATAAGTCCGTGGTTTTCAAGGTGTACATTTTGCTTGGCGTGCATTTGATGAAAGGCTTGCTCAACAACGCTCTTGAGAGAGCCTGACGCACCGCTGACTATTTGTTTTTCAATTCCGAGTTCGTTGCATATCCTGTCAAACTCATAGCTTTTAAATTCGCTTCCACGGTCAACTCTTATTCTTTTGGGGATAACACCTGACGGCCATAGTCTTTTGTCATTAAATTCGATACCGTATTTTTTACAATATTCCTGCTTATCGTCAGCTAGATTCAAAAACAGATTTGTTATGCCGAGAATAGAGTTATTGTCAAATGCAACTGACACCGCAAGTATTATCCTAGAATATACGTCTATCATAAAATACACGATAGGGCGGCCTATTGCCTGGTCAGGGTCAAGCTCAGATACCAGAGAAACATCAGCCTCACAAGCGTCTATCTCGACCATATCCGCAGGTCCATAAACGTCTTTCAATGAATCGCTTATGAGAAGTCTTTTGTTGTTTCGCTGTTCAGCTGCAGAGGTTTTTATCAGATCTTTTTCTTCCTTTGTCAGATGTTTTTGGGCGTAATAGTAAAACTGTTTGTAGGTAGGTCTTTGACATTCAGGCAAAAGTAATCTTGTGGCTACTCCATCAATTATTTCTGCTTGGGTAAAGTGTAGAATATTCATTCTTGAAAAAGCATTTTTTAATGTTTTCTCTCTGCCTGCTTTGTATTCATTAAGGGCTTCCTCAAAATATATGACATATTCATTAGGCTTGACTACATTATCAAGATTATATGTGGATTTAGCTCCTGGTCGTGCTTTGTAAGTATATGTTTTTACTTCATTTGATTTAAACGATTTGGCGTTAATAAGTGAATAATTCTTCATTCCACTTTGAAAATAAGTGGTACACATTCTCCAAAAGCTCGATATAGGATAGTTGTATTTGGCTAGTATTTTCTGCAATTCTATTTTTGAGGATTTACCCATTAATCCTAGATAAGAAGGTCCATATGCGATCTTGACATCGTTCATAATATGTACTTTCAGTATATATCTGTTTCTTACGCTTTCTGATAGTTGGTCAATGTCATAAACGAGGGCTTGGTCTTTCTTTATTTCTATTTTATTAGATAATACCAAATCAGCTATAATGGTATATTTGATTTGTTGTAACTCCAGTTTGGTTGTTTCCATTTCACACAGTATTAAATGATCGTCAATTAATGATATTATTCGATAGCTGTTTTGATTATCTTTATCATACAATATATCGCCTATAGCCAAAATATAATCATTCATCTCAGTATTCACCCCATATTCTATCAAGATCGTCATTTGTTAGAATTTTGTGTTCCATATCGCAGCGGATCTTTTTCGTGGCGATATTATGCCTTATGTTACTGTATCTATCAAAGACACGGCTTTCGTCATAATACTCTGTGACAAGCCTTATATTTGATGCCAATATCGTGTTAACGTCCTCTTTGAAAAGCATATCAAACTCAATATTGTTATGTTCCCAGTAGAGCTTTTCTATACAGAGAATTTCCAAGGTACGTTTGCTTAGATCACGGTCAGGTTTCACAGAATATGCGTGCAGTTTATTATTTTTCTTTGTGACAAGAAAATCAGTTGTCATAATATGATCAGAATTGCCTGGGTGTTTAAAACCATATTTATCGGCGATCCTGCTTGTGATATTTCGGTCAAGAGGGTATTGCTCCCGAATATCTATATTATTATCGTCCCAGCGGAGAATGTAAAACCATAAAGCTTCCGCCTGTGACAGACAATGAACGCCACGTCCTGTTTTCCAATCCTTGATGACGGAAGTTGTCCCCAAGCTATTGAACTCATTGGTCATCACATATGGCTTGTACTTTGCACCCTCACCGGATCCTTGTCCCCTTGCTAGTTTCGTTGCTCTGGATATACGTTTGCTCATAGCTTTTCCCTCAATGTGTGGTTACACTTATTTGACTTATTTTTATATCTTAGTTAGTTTTTATGATGTTATACATCTTTTTTAGCACACGTTTGTTCTTTTATTATAGCATTGCAATATGAATTGAATGTTAATAAATCTTTGAACGTGATAGAATTATAGATTATTTCTGCCTTATTAATGTTACAAAAATGGCATAACTTACGTTGTTGTAAGTTATGCCATTGTATAATCAATGAAAATATAGGATATTAATGTCAGAGATATCTCATTATAATTGTAATTTTGTTTTGTGTACAAGCTGTTAATATCTCATTATGAATTGTCATATCTCATTATGAATTGTAATTTTACAAATGGGTTTTCAAAGAAATCACAAATGCAAAACTCTTTCCTTTATCTCCTGAGTCCTGCCCTGATTCCAGAACTGCGTGCCGATGTAGCCGCAGGTGCGTCTTGCAACGTTCAGAGTGTTCTGATCTCTGTTGCCGCAGTTCGGACACTCCCATACAAGCTTGCCGTCATCTTCTACTATCTTTATCTCACCGTCAAAACCGCACTTCTGACAGTAGTCGCTCTTTGTGTTAAGCTCTGCATACATGATGTTGTCGTAAATATGCTGCATAACTGCAAGAACAGCCTCTATGTTGTTCTGCATATTCGGCACTTCCACATAGCTGATAGCTCCTCCTGGTGAGAGAGCTTGGAACTGTGACTCAAAGGTGAGCTTGTCAAATGCGTCGATGTTCTCGGTAACATGGATATGATAGCTGTTTGTGATGTAGTTTCTGTCTGTTACACCCTCGATAACACCGAAACGCTTCTGCAAACATCTTGCAAATTTGTATGTTGTGGACTCCAATGGCGTGCCGTAAAGGCTGAAATCTATGTTTGTTTCTGCTCTCCACTTTGCGCAGGCGTCATTAAGGTGCTGCATAACTTCAAGTGCAAAAGGCGTTGCTGAAGGGTCTGTGTGTGACTTGCCCGTCATGTATCTTACGCATTCGCAAAGACCTGCATAGCCAAGTGATATGGTGGAATATCCGCCGAACAGGAGCTTGTCGATTGTTTCGCCCTTTTTAAGCCTTGCCAATGCACCGTTCTGCCAAAGGATAGGCGCAACGTCTGACGGAGTGCCTTTAAGTCTTTCGTGACGGAGCATAAGCGCACGTCTGCAAAGCTCAAGTCTTTCATCAAATATCTTCCAGAACTTATCCGTATCCTTATATGACGAGCAGGCAACGTCCACAAGGTTTATTGTAACAACGCCCTGATTGAATCTGCCGTAATATTTAGGCTTGCCGTTTTCGTCAAGATATGTTGTAAGGAAGCTTCTGCAGCCCATGCAAGGGTAGCACTGACCATTGCCGTTCTTGTCTACCTTAAGCTCTTTCATTTTCTTTTCGCTTATATAGTCAGGCACCATTCTCTTTGCGGTACACTTTGCAGCAAGCTTTGTAAGCTCCCAATATTTTGAGCCTTCTCTTATGTTGTCCTCTTCAAGGACATATATTAGCTTAGGGAACGCAGGTGTTATATAGACACCCTTTTCGTTCTTTACGCCTTGGATACGCTGTCTGAGCATTTCCTCTATGATAGCCGCAAGGTCATCTCTTGTCTGTCCCTCCGGCACCTCGTCAAGGTACATGAAAACAGTAACGAAAGGTGCCTGGCCGTTTGTTGTCATAAGAGTGATGACCTGATACTGTATCATCTGAACGCCCTGAACTATCTCAGCCTTTACTCTCATTTCGGCTACCTTATTTATAGTATCCTCGTCGGCAGGGATATTAAGCTCTGCGAACTCTTTTTTTACCTCACGGCGGTATTTATCACGGGATATCTGAACGAACGGAGCAAGGTGGGAAAGTGTGATGCTCTGTCCGCCATACTGTGAAGAAGCTATCTGAGCGATTGATTGTGTAGCGATATTGCAGGCTGTAGAGAAGCTGTGTGGCTTTTCTATCATGACCTCGCTTATGACGGTGCCGTTCTGGAGCATATCCTCAAGATTTACAAGACAGCAGTTGTGCATATGTTGAGCGAAATAATCGGCGTCGTGGAAATGTATCAGACCTTTTTCGTGAGCCTCGACTATATCGTCAGGAAGCAAAAATCTTCTTGTGATATCCTTGCTCACTTCACCTGCCATATAATCCCTCTGAACTGAATTGACAGTAGGGTTCTTATTGGAATTTTCCTGCTTGACTTCCTCGTTCTCGAAGTTAAGAAGAGAAAGTATCTGCTTGTCAGTAGTATTAGCCTGTCTGACGATAGAACGCTCATAGCGGTATGTGATATAATGCTTTGCCACTGTATACTTGCCGTGGCGCATGATATCGGCTTCCACCCAGTCCTGAATAGTTTCAACGTCCATAGCCCTATTCATTTCAGAGCATTTGTCCTCTATATTCTGTGCTATCTCTCCTATTTCTCCCTCAGAGAGTCTATCCTTTTCCTCCACAGTGATATTAGCTTTCGCAACGGCATTTTCTATCTTTTCCTTATCGAACGTATTCTCAGCGCCGCTTCTTTTTATTATCTTCACCTATACTCTTCCTTTCATTCTATCCTGCTCAACCACTATATATTGTGGTTGACTTCTTTTTTTACAACATAATATTGAACATTTACTATTATACCACAATCAGAATATAAGTCAAGGGCATAGAATGATAAATAATCTACAAAAATTCCGGTTAAAAACAGAGCAGTTTGCCGAAAAAGTATTACAAATGATTACAAACACTTGATTGACAAAAAGTGTGAAAAACAATGGCATTTAAAGGGTTGATAAAGGTGTGAAGCTACAAGAAGCGATGTGAACATTCTGTAAAATAAGTGGAGAAATTCAATTAACTTGTTGACAAGGATGCTTGCATATGATATAATATTAGAGTTGAATGCGCCAGTAGCTCAGCTGGATAGAGTGACTGGCTACGAACCAGTAGGTCGGGGGTTCGAGTCCCTTCTGGCGCACCAGCGTATTTACGCACTTTGCGAGCTTGCAGGGTGCGTTTTTTGTTGCCAACTTTACAATGTAGGGGGAGTCCCTGTGCAAAACACGTTTTACTTAGTGTAAGGCGTGTTTTTTTATTTCTCTCATTGCAAAAGCCTTGCCGATGTGGTATAATATGACCATTAGGAGGCATTAACTATGAAAACAGAGAAAAAGAAAACCAAGGTAGACCTTGTGACGGGGTTTCTCGGAGCAGGGAAGACCACTTTTATAAAAAAATATGCCCGTTATCTTTTGGATAAGGGCTGTAAAATTGGCGTGTTGGAGAATGATTTCGGTGCAGTGAATGTGGATATGCTTCTTTTGCAGGAGCTTTTGGACGAGAATTGCGACCTTGAAATGGTCTCGGCGGCTGATAAGGATTGCCATAGACGGCGTTTTAAGACTAAGCTTATCGCTATGGGTATGCGTGGTCTTGACAGGGTCATTGTGGAGCCGTCAGGTATCTATGAAGCTGACGAGTTCTTTGATGTGCTCAGAGAAGAACCTCTTGATAATTGGTATGAGATAGGAAGCGTTATAACTATTGCAGATGCCTGCCTTGATACCAACTTGTCGGAAGCTTCTGATTATCTTCTTGCTTCTCAGCTTTCGGAAGCAGGCATAGTTCTCATGAGCAGATGTCAGGAAGCCACAAAACAGGAGCTTGAGGATACTCTAAAACACCTTGAAGCCGTGCAGAAAAAGTTCCATTGCCACAGAATGACTAAGCCTGAGATAATAATGAAAGATTGGTCGGAGCTTACAGACGAGGATATGGAAAGGATAGCCAACAGCGGCTATGAGCCTGATTCCCACGAAAAGCTGTGGTTCGACCAAGATAAAGCTTATACCTCTTTGTATTTTATGAATATGAAGCTTCCTGACAATGCTATGGAAGATGCTGTGAGCAGGCTTATGAGCGACAGCAAGTGCGGAAGGATATTCCGTGTAAAAGGCTTTATGCAAAACGCTGAGGGCAAGTGGCTTGAGCTTAACGCCACCCACAAGAACATCACTGTTAAGCCTATAGAGCGAGGTCAGGCGGTGTTTATCGTCATTGGCGAGGGGCTTGACAAAGAGCATATCGACGGCTATTTTGTGCCTGTATAGTGTCAAAATATTGTAAAATAAATGCGGGTTGTCGAGGGCGCCAGCCCCTACAGTTGCATTATATCCATAAATAACAAAAGGCTATGTGTTTTTTTCACACATAGCCTTTGTTTTATTTTACAGTCTTTTCAGTATAAGCACCATAATAGTTCACACCATTGTATTTTCTGTATGCCCTTATTCTGAATGTTTTAGTGCCTGACAGATTTTTTGCAGTGTAGCTTTTGCCTGATGTTGTGGTGAGCTTCTTCCAACTGCGTCCTGACTTAACATATATCTCATATCCTGTGGCTTTTGATACCTTGTTCCATGCAAGTGATATGTTGCTTCCCGAACGCTTTGCCGTTTTGACAGTGACGTTTGCAGGGAGCGTGCAGGTGACCACCTGTGCAGGCTTGCTGTATTGCATAACATTGTCGCTTACATAATATGCCTTTACTCTGTATGTGTACATAGTGCCTGATGACTTGCCTGAGTTGATGTAGTATGGATAAGCAGTGTCGCCGAGCTTTTTGTAGCTGTCGGTAGTGCCTATCCACTGATAAACGCTGTAGCCAGATACTCCATTCACGCTTTCCCATGTGATAGTGTTGGAACTTGATGTGTTCACTGATGAGGAAAGCCCCTCAGGTGTGTTTGCAGGACGAATGGTGATGTCCTTTTCAGTGTAGTCACCGTAGTAGTTTATGTAGTTATAATTTCTTATGGCTCTCACTCTGAAACGATAAGCTGTTTTCTGTGAAAGATCGCTTGCAGTGTAGCTCGTTCCCGAAAGGGTGGAGAGAGTTTTCCATGTTCCGTTTGTGTACATCTCTACCTGATAGCCTGTAGCCTTTGATACCTTGTTCCAGTTGAGTGTTATGGAATCAACGTCAGTGGAGCAAAGGGAGAATGATACGTTTGCAGGAAGAGTGCAGGTGGTAAGCTCAGAGGAATATGCACCCTCGATACGCTGTCCGTCAACATTGTTGAATGCCCTTACCTTGTATCTGTACATCGTGCCTGAGCTTTTCTTTGAGTTTGTGAACTTTGTGGACGTGGTCGTGCCTATGAGCTTGTAGCTGTCGGTAGTACCTATCCACTGATAGACCTCATAGCCTTCCGCTTTTTTGGAAGCGTTCCATGTTATGGTGTTTGATGTAGAAGTGTTTGAAGTGCTTCTTATGCCTGTTACTGTACTTGGTATGTCAGTGACCTCAGCGTTTACATATGTGTAGCCACCGTTGTAGTATACGCCACTGTAATTTCTTCTCGCCTTTACCCTGAACTTATTAACACCGTTCTGTGTGATACCATTCACCTTGTATGAAAGGCTTGAAGTTGTGCCGACCTGCTTCCATGCACCGTTCACATTATGCTCCACGATGTAGTCGGTCGCCTTTGAAACTTTGTTCCAACTAATGGTGACAGAAGTTCCCCTTGCAGAAGCGGATATCTTTGAGATGTTCGCAGGAAGAGTGCAGGTGGTGAAAACATCAGAGTAATCCCCGTAAACACGCTTGCCTGAAGCGTCACTGTAGGCTCTCACCATGTATTTGTACATAGTGCCTGTGGACTTGTTGGAGTTTGTAAAATATGTATCCTTTGTATCCCCTATTTTTTTCTTGTGAGGGTCGCTAGGGCTTGTTCCCTGATATACCTCATATCCTGTTGCGTCAGGAGCGCCGTTCCAGGCAAATTTGTTGGAGGTGGAGGTGTTTGACACTGAGATAAGGTCGGACACATAAAGTGGAAGCTTGCCCGAATACCATACGTTTACGTCAGTGTAGGCTGAAATGCCTGAAACAGTACCGCTTCCTGAATATTGCCACATATCCATGCGTTGGTCATAATTGGTGTTGCTTGTGTAGTGAGCCAGCCATATAGGATATTTCTTGCCAAGCCCTGCTCCGTCAATGTAGTAGTTTAGCCATGTGTAGTTTGCATAAACACCTGCGCTGTAGCCCGATTTTATGATAGTGTCGCAAAAAGCTGTGCAAAGAGCGGTCTTTTGAGCCTTGGAAAGCCCTGCGCTGTCAAGTCTGCCAGTGTCATAGTCAACAGACTCGATATCGTAATAAACAGGCATTTGCAAAGAATATCCCTTTATCCTGTCAAGAACGAACTTAGCCTCTGCCTTAGCCTCGGCTGTGGTTATCGCCTGCGTGTAGAAGTATACGCCAACTTTAAGCCCTGCCTTGGTAGCTCCGTCAAGATAGGTCTTGAACTTAGGGTCTTCCACAAGCGTTCCTGCACTGCCATAGCCACGGTAGCCTACTCTTATGATAACAAATTCCACGCCGCTGTTTTTGACCTTTTTCCAATCTATGTTGCCCTGATAATAGGAAACGTCAATGCCATAGACCTTTGAAACACCGCTGAATCTGTTTTGATGAGTAAGGCTGTCAGCCCCCCACAGAGCAGACATTGTCATAATGCCGTATGGATCGTTGTTTTCAAGATATTTATGATACTCAGGGTCGTCCTCAGTGACAGGCTCTAAAAGACCATCAGCCTCCATATTGCCTGTAGCATATTCAGGCTTTGATATCTGGATATCATTTGAAAGCTCACTTGACGCAATGCTTTTCTCTGCCGCATACACGAATGGAACAGACTGAGCCATTATTGCCGCTGACAAAACCACACCAGTCAGCTTTGGAATAAATTTCATAATTTCCTCCCGTAGAATTGTAGGCAGAGCTAACATTTTTTCTGCCATTTTACACGATAATTTTTACACATCCTTTATTATAGCCCTTTTACAGCACGTTGTCAAATTTGCGTTTATACAGATAAATACAATTCAGTAATTTTAAAGTTAAATCATTACACTTATTTTGAGATTTATGTAATAATAAGTAAATAAAGATGTTCATGATACACAAGATTAGGAAAGAAATTTTGTGTATCATGATATGCCTGAAATGGCACTGCAAGGCACAGTTAATGAGAATAATCAGCATTTTAGCTGGCATAATAATGGAGAAAAAAGAAAAGGAGAGCATAAAAAATGGATATATCAAAGCGAAACGCAGTTAGGATAGTGTCTTTCACAGTGGCTGTCGTGGGTGTGCTTGCGGTGAGAAATATACAACTTATGAGCAGTGAAAAAAGGGCGTTGCGTAGTGTGAACTACACCTATTCAAGAGCCATGGGCGACCTGTGCGACGCAGTAGAGAACGTGAGCGACACTCTTGAAAAGGAGCTTTATGCAGGCTCAGGGAAAATGCACCAGTCACTTGCGGTGAAGCTTTACAGAGAAGCGTCCTCGGCAAAGGCGGCTCTGTCACAGCTTCCCATAGAAGAGCTGCAGCTTGAAAACACCTACAAATTTCTCTCACAGGTAGGAAACTACTCCATGGCAGTGAGCGAGAGGCTCATGAACGGCGAGGAGATAACAGACGAGGAGTATGAGAACATATCCTCGCTCTATGACTTTTCCAAAGAACTTTCCGAGGATATGTGGGAGCTTGAAAGCTCAGTGAACAGCGGTGAGATAGCCCTCACCCAAACAGGCTCACAGCAGAGCGGCCCGCCCACAGTGACAGAGGGCTTCTCAGACTTTGAGGGAAGCTTTGAAAGCTATCCAAGCCTTATTTATGACGGCCCATTCTCAGACAATATCATGGAGCGTACCCCACGCATGACATCTGAGGCAGAGAACGTTTCACAGACCAAAGCCCTTGAACGCTGTTCCCTGGGGCTTAACATGAACTCCACAGTGTTCACAGATATCTCAGAGGTAGAGGGCAAAATGCCATGCTGGAGATTTTCAAACGAGGATAAGACGGTGGCTTGCGAGGTGACAAAGCAGGGAGGATATATCTCATATTTCCTCAAAAGCCGTATCAGCGAAAGCACAGAGCTTACAAACGAGCAGGGAGTAAAGGCAGCAGAGGATTTTCTCGATGACCTCGGCATACTGTCCATGAAAACCACCTACTATGAGAATATCGACAACGTTCTCACAGTGAATTTCGCCTACAACGACCTTGACGTGTGCTGTTACACCGATCTTATAAAGGTATCAGTAGCAATGGACGACGGTGAGATATTAGGCTTTGACGCAAAGGGCTTTTTGGTGAACCACTATGACAGAGATATTCCCGAAGCGGATATATCCCAAAGCCGAGCGAAAGAGAGCGTGTCCCCGCGCCTTGAAATAGTATCCGGCAGGCTTGCACTTATCCCTACCGACGGTTTGGAGGAGAAGCTGTGTTATGAGTTCAGGTGCAGGGCAGAGAACGGCAGGAACGTGCTTGTGTATATAAATGCACAAACTGCGGAGGAGGAGCAGATACTCATTCTTGTGGAAAGCAAGTCAGGAACACTGACTGTATAAAGTAGGAGGATAAAAAAATGTCAGATTTCAGAAATTCAAAGACAAAGGATAACCTTATGAGAGCCTTTGCAGGGGAAAGTCAGGCACGAAACCGCTACACAATGGCGGAGGAAAAGGCAAGACAGCAGAAGCTTTATGTGCTTGCTGACCTGTTCAAGTTCACAGCCGATCAGGAGAAAGTCCACGCAAAGATATTCTATGAGCATCTCAAAGAGCTGTCAGGAGAGAGCGTGTTTGTTGACGGCGGTTATCCTGTGGATATTTCGGAGGATATGTGTACCTTGCTTGGTATGGCAGACCACAACGAGCGTCAGGAATCCGATGATGTTTACCCTGCGTTTGCTGAGGTCGCAAGGCAGGAGGGCTATGGCAGGATAGCGCAGGACTTTACGAATATCGCCAAGATAGAGAATGTTCACGGCAAGCGTTTTGCGGCATTTGGCAAACTTATGAAAGAGGGAAAGCTGTTCTCTTCCTCCCAGTCTGAAGCGTGGGTATGCTTGAACTGCGGTTATATCGTGGAGGGCACGCAAGCCCCTGAGAGGTGTCCTGTTTGCGGAGAAGCACAGGGATATTATATCAGGCTTTCAATGGCTTCATGGGGAAGTAATTGTAACTGTGATAAATAGTGAGGTGTGCGGTACGGCTGAAAATGCCGTGCCGCATTGTGCTGTGTAAAAATACATCGCCGCAGGCGATACCATAATTCCTCACTCCTCACTTTCCCGATTTGTTTGCATTATTCACAATTATATGTTATAATAAAAATAACTGCGATAAAACATGAAAGGACTTGTGATAATTGATATATCTTGATAATGCCGCCACCACAAAACCTTGTGATGAAGCTAAAGCGGCTGTAATGAAAGGCTTGGAGGTCTTCGGAAACCCCTCTTCTCTGCACAGAGCAGGTCTTGACGCTGAGCTTCTTGTTTCTGACGCTCGTGAGATCATTGCCGACGCTCTCGGTGTTACCCCTGATGAGGTCTATTTCACTTCAGGCGCTACTGAAAGCAACAATACCGCTATTTTCGGGGCTTACAAGGCTCACGGAAAACGTAAAAAGCGTGTTGTCATATCCTCTGTTGAACACCCTGCTGTGAAAAATCCTGCCCAGGAGCTTGAAGATATGGGCTGTGAGGTCATAAGGATATCCCCTGACGAGAACGGCGAGATAAACGCCCGTGATATCTTTGCCGCTGTGAACGAGGACACTTTCCTTGTTAGCTGTATGCTTGTGAACAACGAAAACGGCTACATACTTCCTGTGGAAAAAGCTTTTTCTATGATAAAGAAAAAATATCCTCAGGTGCTTACTCACTGCGACTGCGTTCAGGGCTTTATGAAAATTCCTGTAAAAGCCAAAAAGCTGAATGCCGATATGATATCCCTCAGCGGTCATAAAATATATGCTCCAAAGGGCATCGGTGCGCTGTATGTAAAAAAGGGCGTTCATATACCGCCTTTTATGCTTGGGGGAGGACAGGAAAAAGGCTTTCGTTCGGGTACTGAGTCAGTGCCGCTCATATGCGGTTTCGGTGCGGCGGTGAAAAAGCTTGCGCCGAATGTTTCTGCGAACTTTGAAAAGGCGGCTGATATCCAAGCCTATCTCATAGAAAAGTGTAACGAAAACGGCGATGTTTTCGTAAATTCACGAAAAGGCGGCTCGCCTTATGTCACAAGCATTGCCGTCAATGGGTTAAAGTCCGAAGTGCTTCTCCACTATCTTGAAAAGCGTGAGATATATGTTTCAAGCGGCTCAGCCTGCTCAAAGGGCAAGAAAAGCTCTGTGCTAAAAGAGTTCAGATATCCCGAGCAGAGCCTTGACTCCACTATCAGGATAAGCTTTAGCATCGACACCACAAAGGCCGATATCGACGCTCTTATGGAGGGCATAAAGTCTGCGCAGAATGACCTGTGCAAGGTAAGGTAAAACACGCAAACAAATGTTTTGTACTATTTATAAAGGGGAACGGCGAAAAAGGTCGCTTTTGACAGGTTTTTGACGAGGACTTTTTTTGTGCAGTTTTCGTAAAGAAAGGATAAAATTTATGAAAGAAATCATTCTCTGTAAATACGGCGAGATAGCTCTGAAAGGTCTTAACAAATCAAGCTTCGAGAGCATGATGACAAAGAGCGTAAAAAGAAGACTTAAAAGCTGCGGACAGTTCAGCGTATCAAAAGCACAATCTACTTTGTATGTTGAGCCACTCAATGATGACAGCGATGTTGACATGGCGGTGGAAAAGCTGTCGAAAATTTTCGGTATCGTTAAGCTCTGTCGCTGCTGCGTTTTGGAAAAGGATATGGACGAGATACTCACAAAGTCACTTGACTATATCGAGGACGAAATGGAAACTGCGAGAACTTTCAAGGTGGACGCAAAGCGTTCAGATAAGAAGTTCCCATTCAAGTCCCCTGAGATATGTATAGAAATGGGCAGAAAGATACTTGAGAGATTTCCACACCTTAAAGTTGACGTTCACGATCCTGACGTTGTAGTAACAGTGGAGATAAGAGAAACGAACGCTTATGTTCACGCAGGCTCTATCGAGGGTGCAGGCGGAATACCTGTCGGCTCAAGCGGAAAGGCAATGCTTCTTCTCTCAGGCGGTATAGATTCGCCGGTCGCAGGATATATGATGGCAAAGCGTGGTGCGATAATATCCGCTATCCACTTTGAAGCTCCACCGTATACTTCCGACAGAGCGAAGATGAAAGTCGAAAAGCTCGCCAAGATAATCACTGCTTACTGCGGTGATATCAACTTCTTATGCGTGCCTTTCACGGAGATCCAGGAGCTTCTGAGAGATAACTGCCCTGAGGAGCTTTTCACTATCCTGATGAGAAGACTTATGATGGAGATAGCACAGAGAATATGCGAGAAAGAGGATATCCAAGCCCTTGTCACAGGTGAGAGCCTTGGTCAGGTAGCGAGCCAGACTATGTATGCAATGGTCTGCACAGACGCCGCTTGCCGTATGCCTGTATTCAGACCATGCGTTGGTATGGACAAATCTGAGATAGTGGAGATAGCAAGAAAGATAGATACTTTTGATACCTCTATCCTCCCTTATGAGGATTGCTGTACAGTTTTCACGCCAAAGCACCCTAAGACAAGACCAAATCTTGCAGACGTTGAAGCCGCTCAGAACGCTTTCGATTGGGAGCCTTATATCCAGAAAGCTATCGAGGGAACAAAGCCTTATCTTATCAAAAACGCATAGCGTATTTTCATGGCGTACACCCGTTGCAAGGTGTCTGTGAAAAGGTTACAAACGGGTTAAAACTGTAACAGCTTGTAGCTTAATTGTACGCTTTTTTGTACCCGAATATTGTGTCTTTCCATGGTGAAAAATGCCGAAAAGCCCCGAATTTTCAGGGCTTTTCTTTGCATCCAAAAGGGTGTTGAACGGGCTTGCTAATAATGAAAAATCAGTAATTTGGTAACAAAAGTGTAACATTTGCTTGCAGAATTTGCTATTTACATTGGTTTTTGAAAATCGTCGAATTAACAAAATGGACAAAAAGAGCCGATTTTTTATGTGCAATATATAACTAAAAGGGGTGATTATTACTATGAAATTTGCTGAAGGTGACAAAGTGGTTACAGATAGTATTGACATAGTTACAAAAAGTGTAGTAAAATATATGATAAAGAGCGGTCGGAAGCTGTGTACTGCGGAAAGCTGTACAGGCGGAATGATAAGCCAGACGATCACTTCCGTTTCGGGAGCGTCGGAAATGTTCCTCGGAGGTGCTTGCACCTATACGGAGGAAATAAAGATGAAGCTTCTGAACGTGAAAAAGGAAACACTGGAGCAGTATACTGTTTATTCTGAGCAGACAGCCAGTGAGATGAGCAAGGGTGCGCTGAAGCTTTTCGGTGCAGATTGTGCAGTGGCTGTTACTGGTATTGCAGGTCCAAGCGGCGGCTCTCAGGAAAAGCCTGTGGGAACTGTGTATGTTTCAGTGAGAAGTCGTCAGAAAGAAATAGTCAGACGGCTTGAGCTTTATAAAGAATATGAGAATTTGGACAGAAGAAAGATCCGTATGCTTACAACAGAAACAGCACTGAGAATGGTGCTTGAGCTGTATGAACAAAAGGCGGAGGCTTGAAATAAATGTCAATGGCTAATGAAACAATGAATCTGTCCGAAAAGGACGATACAAACTTTTTTGTAAGAGTAGTAAGATATTTTATCCCGTGGAAGGGCGACGGAGCAGGAGAAGTGTTCAGAAAGATAGTGTTCATGTTCTCTATCGTGCTTTTCTGTGTTTCTCTTAATGAGCTTTCTGATTTTCTGAAAGCCGACGAGCAGGATCAGAACTATATGCAGGAGATCGTAAATTATGAGCCTGACTTTAGCGATGACGTTGACCTGAGCAAGAATAACGGCTCAGACGATATTGACGTTTCTGACCCTGAGGCTTCAACGAAGGACAGAGAAGTTCAGGGTTGGGCTAAGAAGCTTCTGAAAAGGAACAAGGACGTCGTAGGCTGGATAAAGATCCCCGGCTTTAAAAATTCCGCAGGTGATGAATATATAAACTTCCCTGTTCTTAAAGGCAAGGATAATGAATATTATCTTTACAAGAATATAGACAAGCAGTATTACGAATCGGGAAGCATTTATGCAGACGCTTGGTCTACTATAAATAAGGACGGGCAGTCTGACAATATCACGATATATGGTCATAACATGAGATATGTGGGAACTTCTTTTACTCACCTTACTGAGTATAAAAAGGGAGTGGATTTTCTTAAGAAATATCCTGTTATCGAGTTCAATACTATCTATGACAGCAACTGTAAGTATGTTATCGTGGGTGCGTTCGTGACGGGAATACTTGAAAATCAGGACGACGGAAAGCTCTTCAAATACTGGACTACCAGATATTTTGATGACGCTGACTATAAGTTCGACGATTGGATCTCAGAAGTGAGAAAGCGTTCGTGGTATTCAAACGATATCGAGTGTACAGCAGACGATAAGTATATATCGCTCTCAACTTGTACAAACGAAACTTCAAATCTCAGGTGGGTAATCGTGGCAAAGAAAATGACGGCTGACGATAACCTGGATCTTATAATAGATTCCTATAAGGACAAGGCAAATAAGGATATTTATTTTCCTAAATGCTGGAGAAACGTATACGGAAACAATAAGAAGTATTTCGGCTGGGATTATTGATGTTTATTACACCAAATCGGTGTAAAATAAATTTTAGCTGACGTCAAGCTCACGGACGGCAGTGAAGACGGTTTGCGTGCAGACGGTCGGAAAGGGTAATGTGATTAAAATGAAGCAGAAAAAAACTGAAGACAGCATAAAGCGAACAGCTAAGCCGTCGGTCAGGAAAGTAGGAACAATGCTGGGCAGCGGTGCGCTGGCAGTGCTGATGATAGGTACAGTAAGTATCTTCGCACTTACAAGCGGCAACAACGAGGCTCAGAAGGACACAAAAGCTGCAATAACCAACACTAAGACCACTTCTGTGACAGAAGCAGAAACTGAGAGAGATGAGACCTATACTTCAATGAACACCGTTACATGGAGAAAAGCGGGTATCAGCGAGTATAAAATGGCACAGGCAGAGTCTGAGACAACAACTTCCGCCAAAGCCACTACAACAAAAAAGACAGAAACTACTAAAAATGCAGCAAAAGAAACAAAGGTCAATAACGTAACAATGGTTGCAACTGAGATCGTGAACGTCAGAGAAAAGGCTGACAAGAACTCAGAGATAGAAGCTATCGTTGCAACAGACGAGGAAGTTATCGTTACGGCTGAAACAAGCGACGGTTGGTATAAGGTTACATACGGCGACTACAGCGGATATGTAATGAAGGACTATCTTAAAAAGGCAGAAGTAACAACAACTTCCGCTGCGAAGTCCGAAACTACAACAGCAGCTAAGAAGTCTGAAACAAAAAAGACTACGACAACAAAGGCTAAGACAACAAAGTCTGAAACAAAAAAGACAGAAACAAAGAAAGCAACAACATCAAGCTCGAACAGTTCTGTTATAAGCTATACAGATGAAGAATTTGATATGCTTTGCTACGTTCTTCAGGGCGAGGTAGGAAACTGCTCAGAGCAGAGCAAGATCGCTGTTGCAAATGTTATTATCAACAGAGTGAAAACAGGCAGATTTGGAAGCTCTATAAGCGACGTTCTTACAGCGCCAAATCAGTTCACTGCAATAAACGGCTATTACAGTGGTAGAAACAAGCCAACTCAGAACACTATTGATTGTGCAAAGAGAGCGCTGAACGGCGAGGATAATTCAAACGGTGCAGTTTATTACTACGCTCCACAGTATTGCGGTGGAAGCACAGCGGCTTGGTTTGAATCACTCACATTCTGCATGGAGCTTGATGGTCAGAGATACTTCAAGTAATATTTGAAGCTTTTGGCTAAAATGCCGATATTGTAGATATAAAATTGTATATTATGCTGAAAAGTCAGGACGAAACTTAGCTTTGTCTTGACTTTTTTTCAGTATTTGATAAACTATTATTTAGGTATGCAGTGAGTATTTTGCTGCCATTGGGAATGTTTTGCGGCGTGACCGCTTGAAGGTAAGGACAGTGTCTTGACGATGAATTTGATGACAAAAAAGATATGTGCAAATGTCTGCGCAGCAGTAATGAGCATAACCGCCGTTGGTATATGCGGTGAGCTGCTGCTGGATAATAAAAGCGTGGGCGCAGAAAAAGCCCCTGCGGTGCAGGTCAAAAACGTTGAAGCTCAAAGCGTTAAGACCACTGCCGCTACTGAGGTCTATGACTTTGTGAAGTTCAAAAAGTCCTCTGTGGATAAGTATGATATGTCTTATGTTCAGCAGAAAAAGCAGGCAAAGACCACAAATAAAAAGGCTTCAGCCAGTGAGTTTACTGTGGAAATGCCTGAGGATAAGGGCGAGTATTACGATATAAAGAACGACCCTGCTAACTTTACAGATACAAGAAGCGTCGCTGATGAGTATTATACTGTCAACGATATAATCTCAGGAAATATCGTCACTCTTAATGGTCATGAACTGCTCTGTCAGATAGTCAACAGCGAGATAGGCGGTGAGTGGGGCGAGGAAGCCATAAAGGCGCAGGCCGTGGCGGCTTATACATGGGTCAGATTTAACGATTCTATCGGTGCTATACCTACGGTGGGGCTTAAAAGCGGATATTCTTCAAAGATAGAAAGATGTGTAAATGCCGTTGAGGGTCAGACCGTTATGTATAACGGCAATATCATAAATGCAGTTTATTCTGCTTCAACAGCAGGTTATTCTACCACCAGCGAGGATATATGGGGCGTTTCTTACCCGTATCTCAAGCGTGTAAAGAGCGAGTTTGACGATAAAGATCCTAACTGGGGCATTGAAGCTACATATACAAAAGACGAGGTCAAGGAGCGTATCGAGAGCCAAACTGATATAAAGCTTTCCGACGACGTGAAGAACTGGTTTAAAATAGACTCTGCTTTCAGCGGAAAGTATATAAGCGGAGTGACTATCGACGGTCATACGAGCTGTACCTATGATGGCAGTGAAGCCAGGATAACAGGTATCACGCTCTGCAACCTCTTTGATGTGAAATCGAACGCCATGGAGATAAGCTATAAGGACGGTGTGTTCACTTTCAAGTCCTATGGCTGGGGTCACGGCGTTGGAATGTCGCAGTGGGGCGCTTGCTATTATGCCGAGGCTGGCTATACATACGATCAGATACTTACTCACTATTATGTGAATTGCTATCTTGGTCTGTCGGCTGTAAATGACAAAGCTGTAAAGAGAGGTCAGATGTCGCAGGACGAGATAGATAAGGAGATAAAGGGATCAGAGATAGTTGACGAGGGCGGAAACGCTTCAGGCGACAGCAAAGATGACAGTGAGCCTGCACAGACTCAGCCGACCGAGAACGGCACTGTTACCACCGCTCCTGCTACAGAAGCACCTGATACTACAACAACTTCGTTTGACGTTCAGCCTGAGGATAATACCGCCACAGAGCAAAATACAGACGAAATATTATAACCGAAAGGGAGAATAAAAATGGGATTTTTTTCACCTAAGAATACACCTGAAAATGCAGTAAAGGCACAGATAGACGCAAAGCTTGCCTTTATAAACGATAAGTATACCGAGATAGGCAGATTTGTCAAGCTCAGAATGGCTGACAAGATAGAAGAGCCGGAGGTGAAAAACCTTATTGCTCAGATAGACGCAACTCTTGAAGAACTGAAAAATCTTAATGAACAGCTTCTTACTATCAGAGGAATGAAACTTTGTTCCGGCTGTGGCCACGAGATACCAGTGAATATGGCGTTCTGCCCTAACTGCGGAACAAAACAGCCTGAAATGGCTCAGCCTGTTTATCAGCAGCCAGTTCAGGGCGGTGCAGTTCCAATGGGCGCACAGCCTGTTATACAAAACAATCAGGGCTATCATAATCACCCTGTTTCACCTGCTTATACTCAGCCACAGGCTAATCCTGTTTATGGCAATCCTGCTCAGCAGAATGTTCAGACAGCCGCTCCTATCCCTGAGCCTGCTGTGGCACAGACTGCTGCACCTATCCCACAGCCTGAAACAGCACCTCAGCCTGCACCAATGCCACAGCCTGCTCCGGTGATAGCAGAAGCTCCGGTGCAAGAGCCTGCAAACAGCAGTTTTGTATTCTGCTCTCAGTGCGGCCACAAAGAGCCGGCAGGCGTTAAGTTCTGCTCAGAGTGCGGAATGAAGTTGTAATAAAAAACTAAGGCAGCGCAGGATAATAAGTGCGTTGCCTTTTTGAGTAAGAAGTAAAAGAAGTAAAGGAAGATCTTTATGTCAGTGAATATTTCAAGCGAGCTTATGGATTATGATGTTATACTTGCTTCAGCGTCGCCAAGAAGAAAAGAACTGCTGTCATTGATGTGTGAGAATTTCAGGGTTATCCCCTCAGATTGTGACGAAAAAATACCAGAGGACGTTACACCAGAGCTTGCCCCTGAGTATCTTTCAGGGATAAAATGCAGATGTATCGCTTCGGTCTATGACCTGAGCGTTGTTATCGGCTGTGACACTGTTGTAATATGCGAAGGGGAAGTTCTCGGTAAGCCTGTGGACGAAGCTGATGCCATAAGAATGTTAAAAATGCTGTCAGGCAAGACTCATCATGTTGTAACAGGCGTTACCCTTGGCAGAGGCTGTCGTTACAGTAGCTTTTCCGTTGATACCGCAGTGACTTTCAGAGAGCTTTCCGACCAGGAGATAAAAGCCTATGTGAAAAGCGGCGAGCCTATGGATAAGGCGGGGGCTTACGGCATACAAGGGCTTGGAGCACTTCTTGTGGAAAAGATAGACGGAGACTTTTATAACGTTGTTGGTCTGCCTGTGAGCAGGCTTGCAGAGGAGCTGCACGAGTTTTTGAAGAAGGTTCAGTCGAAGTAGATCTTCTTGTTGCTCTCCTGAGTTTTCGGGAACACTGTCACCTTGTCGTTTCCGTCAACTATGCAGAGAAAGACCTTGTCAGGTGATGAACAGCCTTGCTTTCTTATTTCGTTGGTGAGCCATTTTATCTCCTTGCCTGCGTATTTCAGGTTGTCCTCCATAATAACGCCGTCAAGGATAAGGTCGGTGCAAAGCTTTTCGTCCTGCTTCTCATATCCTAAGTCTTTTGGAGTGAGGGGTGCTTCTGCGGCACGTTCCATGAAAGAGATAGTGCCGTTGGTTTCCAGAATAGCGTAGTATATCTTTGAGATGTCGAAATAGCCTGACGTTCTTGCTCTTGAAAGCAGGTCATTCACATCAAGCTTGGCGGTCTTAAGGTTTTCGGGATATATTTTGCCTTTTTCAATAAGCAGGATAGGCTTGCCCGAAAGAAAATGTCGGCAGTGGATAGACTTCATCGTAAGCACAGACAACAGAAAGCCTGTCAGTCCGTAAAGAACCATTGCGATAACAGGCACGATAAGCTCGTCCATTTCCTGCGAAACAGCCATTTCAGAGGCGATAGAGCCTATGGTGATGCCGTTGATGTAGTCGAACAGGCTCATCTGGCTCATCTGCCGGTTGCCGATCAATTTGGTGAGCAGGAAGAGGGCCAAAATAGAGCCCAGGCTGGTCAGAATGATGTGCAAAATTTCCACGGGAGGACCTCCTTTATGGTGATGGGGCGCGCGCCCTCACGGCATTAGTCTGCCAAGCCGAAAGCGGGT
>ERZ1106978.562-NODE-562-length-25802-cov-11.345283_pt1 | contig 25802 bp, 20 predicted proteins | sample MGYA00403689_ERZ1106978 | MGnify/ENA primary metagenome ERZ1106978 (study PRJEB35170, sample SAMEA104062434) | human gut metagenome | biome: human gut; feature: human-associated habitat; material: faeces | place: Denmark | collected 2012-08-02 ...
AGCTCCTCGACCTTCTTGCGGCTCAGGCAGTAGATGATGCCGCTCTTGCCCTCGTGCTGCTTGATGTAACGGATAATCTCCCGGTCCACATCGTGCTTGGGCCGGATTTCGTAATACAAGTTGGGGCGGTTGAACGACGACTTGAATACCGAAGCGTCGCTCATACCCAGGTTTTTCTGGATGTCCATCTGCACCTTGGGGGTAGCCGTCGCCGTCAGGGCGATCAGGGGCGCCGTGCCGATCTCGTTGATGATCGGACGAATGCGGCGGTACTCCGGACGGAAATCATGCCCCCACTCCGAAATACAGTGCGCCTCGTCGATGGCGTAGAACGAAACCTTGACCTTGCGCAGAAACGCCACGTTATCCTCTTTGGTGAGCGACTCCGGAGCGAAGTAGAGCAGCTTGGTCCGCCCCTCCAACACATCGTTGCGCACCTGCGCGATGGCACTCTTGTTCAGGGAAGAGTTCAGGAAGTGAGCGATTCCCGCATCGTTAGAATAGGTGCGCATGGCATCCACCTGGTTTTTCATCAGGGCGATCAACGGCGATATGACGATCGCCACGCCGTCCATCAGCAGGGCGGGCAACTGGTAACACAAGGACTTGCCGCCGCCGGTAGGCATCAGCACGAACGTATCTTTTCCACTCAACACATTGCGAATCACGGCTTCCTGATTCCCCTTGAATGAAGAGAAGCCGAAATATTCTTTCAGTTTCTCGCGCAGCAAGGAATCTTCATTTTGCTTCATAACTCTTCTCAAACACAAATTTCAATGTAAAGATAAAAATAATTCGGAAAAAAACATAACTTTGTAAAAAAATTTCATAAAAAATGCGTCTTTACACCAGCGAGCTCGTCAAGAAATACAAAGCCCGCACCGTGGTGAACCACGTTTCGATCGACGTGAACCAGGGTGAGATCGTGGGTCTTCTGGGTCCGAACGGAGCCGGCAAGACCACGACGTTCTATATGATCGTCGGCCTGATCAAACCCAACGAAGGCCAGATCTTTCTCGAAGACGACAACGGCCAGGTAGCCGAACTCACCAAAGAGCCCGTCTATCGCCGGGCCCAAATGGGTGTGGGGTATCTGGCGCAGGAGGCCTCGGTTTTCCGCCGTTTGAGCGTCGAGGACAACATCAAGGCCGTTCTGGAGATGACCGATCTGAAAAAGGACGAACAGGCCGCACGCTGCGAAGCGCTGATCGAAGAGTTCCGCCTTCAGAAAGTACGCAAGAGCCTCGGCATCCAGCTGTCGGGCGGCGAGCGGCGACGTACCGAAATCGCCCGCGCCGTGGCGATCAACCCGGCCTTCATCCTGCTCGACGAACCGTTCGCAGGCGTCGATCCGATCGCTGTCGAAGACATCCAGAGCATCGTCGCTACGCTGAAGAACAAGAATATCGGCGTCATCATCACCGACCACAACGTCGATGAAACGCTGGCCATCACCGACCGTACCTACCTGCTGTTCGAGGGTAAAATCCTCAAGGCGGGTTCGGCCGAGGAGCTGGCTGCCGACCCGATGGTGCGCAAGGTCTATCTGGGACAGCATTTCGAACTGCGGCGCAGTCCGACGCTCGACAAACTCCGCAAGGGACAACCCGCGAGCGCAGCCGAAGAGAATCCGTCCGAGGAGAAATAGACCGTACCCGCCTTCTGTCGGGCAATGCCCGGCGGATCGGCCTCGCGGAATCCGCCCGACTCCTGCCTACGACGGTACGAACCCGGACCGGAATCCGGAACCGTTTTCCGCCTGCGGCAAGCGCCCCTCCCGGCAAGCCCGGGAAGTCCGAAACGAAATCCGGAAAGGATTGCGGACTCGCAACCGATTCCGGGAGCGCATCCCGGAAAAAACAAACAGACAACCATTTTCGAACACCGGTTTGCATCGTACAGTTCGCGCGAATCATTCCGGATTCGGAAAATGGAAAGCGAAACAACGACTTTTTGACAAGTGCCGCAACGGACTAAACTCCGAACTGCCGCACCGAAAAATACAGTAATTATCCGTATATGGATCAATCCGTTCCCCCGGGGAGGGTTCGAGGCATTTGCATTCCCCCATGTTCCAAAAGTTACGCACAGCGCGCCCTGGCCGCCTCGCTGCTGGCCGAAGGTACTTCCCGGCTGCATAACATCGAATTTTGCGACGATACCCGTTCGGCCATCCGCTGCATCGAGGCGCTCGGTGCCCGGGTACGGCGCACCGGAGAGCGCACGCTCGAAATCGACGGCGGCCTCTCCCCCGCAGGCGACAAACTCTACGTCGGCCAGTCGGGGCTTTCCACCCGGCTCTTCACCCCGATCGCATCCCTCTGCGACACGCCGATCGGAGTGGTGGGCGAAGGACCGCTGCTGCACCGCTCGTTCCGGACGATGATCCGCACGCTCCGGGCACTGGGCGTCCGGGTTCACGACCGCAACGACCATCTTCCCCTCCATATCCAAGGCCCGATCCGGGGCGGCGAGGTTCAGGTAGAGGGGCTGGTTTCCTCCCAGTTCATCACAGGACTGCTGCTGGCCCTGCCGATCGCCGAAGAGGAGACGACGATTCACGTTCCCCACGTAATATCGACCCCCTATATCGACATCACGATCGACACGGCCGAGCGCTTCGGCATCGAAATCCTGCATAAAGACTATAAAGAATTCTACGTGGCCGGAGGACAACGCTACCGGCCTGCCGAGTTCGAAATCGAGAGCGACTGGAGCGCGGCCGCCTTCCTGCTGGTGGCGGGGGCCGTCGCGGGTGAAGTGACGATCCGCAACCTCTCGGTACTCTCCCGACAGGCCGACACAGCCGTTATGACTGCCCTCATACGGGCCGGCGCATCCGTCATCGACGAGGGCGACACGATCACCGTCGCACACCGTCCGCTGCAAGCCTTCTCATTCGACGCGACCCAATGTCCGGGGCTTTTCCCGGCCCTGGCTGCCCTGGCCGCTTCAGCCGAAGGAACGAGCGTCATCAAGGGAACCTCCCGGCTGGAGAACAAGGAGGGCAACCGCGCCGAGTCGATCCGCGAGGAGTACGCCAAACTCGGCATCGAGGTCGATCTCGACGAAGAGGATACGATGAAAATCCGGGGCGGACGCATCCGGGGCGGACACGTGCACAGCCACGACGACCATCGCATCGCCATGTCGCTCGCGGTAGCGGCTCTGAACGCCGACACCCCCGTCGTTATCGAAAATCCCGCATGCGTGGCCAAGAGCTTCCCCGACTTCTTCGAACGGCTCGAATCCCTGCGTACTGTGGAATAAACGGACCGACTATGCCGACACGCCGGGAAATCATCGCACGGATCGAAACGCCGCTCACCGCCCTCTACGGCGAGCGCGAAGCGCGGCAAATCGCCCGGATCATTGTAATGGAACTCGGCGGGCTCTGCCTGACCGACCTGGTCGCCGAGCCGGACAAAGAGCTCGGAATCAATGAGCTTGACCGGATCATCGGCGAACTGGCCGCCGGCCGTCCCCTGCAATACGTGCTGGGACACACCGAATTTTACGGGCTCGACTTTCAGGTGCGGGAAGGGGTGCTGATCCCCCGTCCCGAAACCGAAGAGCTGGTCCGCTGGATCGCCGAATCCCCCGCTCCGGACAATCCCGCCGTACTCGACGTCGGCACCGGCAGCGGCTGCATCGCCGTCACACTGGCCCGGCTGATTCCGGGCGCCCGTGTCACAGCTGTCGATATTTCCGAAAAAGCCCTCTCCATCGCCCGCGAAAATGCCCGGAGGCTCGACGCAGAAGTGGATTTCCGACAAGGCGACGCCCTCGGGGAGCTATTCCCCGGACAACGGGAACAGTTCGACCTGATCGTTTCCAATCCCCCCTATATCCCCCGCAGAGAAAAAGCCTCGATGCGCGTGAATGTCACGGGTTACGAACCGGCGGAGGCGCTCTTCGTCGAGGACGACGATCCGCTGATTTTCTACCGGGCCATCGCCCGCAATGCCCGGCGGCTGCTCCGTCCCGGCGGACGGCTCTATTTCGAGATCCACGAGAACTTCGCGGACGAAACGCTCCGGATGCTGACCCGGGAAGGGTTTCCGGATACCGCCGTGCGCCGCGACCTGAACGACAAAAACCGCATGACATGCAGCCTGCAAAGAAGATAAAACGCGACAAAACGCCCGAACAGGCTTATGCGGCCTTAATCCGGCTCTGTGCCCGGAGCGAAAAATCCTCGGGCGATGCCCTGCGGCTGATGCAGCGCTGGGGCGTGGAGCCTTCGGCCCGGCAGGGCGTGCTGCAAAAGCTCCTCGCCGACCGATTCATCGACGACAACCGCTACGCCGAAGCCTTCGTGCGCGACAAAATCCGACTGAGCGGCTGGGGCGCCCGCAAGATCCGCACCTCGCTCCGGCTCAAAGGCATCGCCGCAGCGATCATCGATGAAGCTCTTGCCCGACTGGATCCGGCGAACCAGTCCGAACGGCTGCGGACACAGCTCGAAAAAAAGCTCCGACTGACCCGATACAAAGATACTTACGATTTGAAAACCAAACTGATCCGCTACGGCCTTTCGCTCGGATACGACTACGACGCCGTACTCGATGCCGCCGGCGAATTGATCCAAACAAACGACGAACCATGCGACGACTTCTGATCTCCGCGCTGCTGCTGTGCAGCGCTCCCGTTTCGGCCCAGCACCTCGCCCCGGAAGATTACATCTTTCCCCTGCGAGACGTGGCCGGGCTTTACTCCGCCAACTTCGGCGAAATGCGTCCCAACCACTTCCATTCGGGCATAGACATCAAAACCGACGGCGTAACGGGAAAACCCGTACTCGCCACGGCCGACGGATATATCTCACGCATCGCCGTCACGCCGGGCGGCTATGGACGCGCCATCTACATCACCCATCCCAACGGCACGACTTCCGTATATGGGCACCTCTCGAAGTTCCGCGACGACATCGAAAAATACGTACACGAGGAGCGTTACCGCACCCGGCGAAACAGCATCAATCTCTATCCCCCGGCCGACCGGTTTCCGCTCAAGCAGGGCGAACAGTTCGCCTGGTCGGGAAATACAGGCTCGTCCGCAGGCCCGCACCTGCATTTCGAGATCCGCGACTCCCGCACGCAGCGGACCCTCAACACCATTTCCAGCGGCGTGATCCGCACCCGCGACGACATTCCGCCGCGCCTGGTGAAACTCTACTACGTCGAGGTGGACAGCGTGCGCGGTGTCCCGGTGCACGCCCGGCCCCGCCCCGTCGAGCTGGTCGAAAAAACACCCGGACGCTATGCGCTCAAACAGGAAGGAGCACTCTCCGTCGGCGGCCGAGGTTACTTCATCCTGGAGACGACCGACCGCAAAAACGACGTATCCAACACATTCGGACTCTGGCGCATACGTGAATTTGCAGACGAAGATCCGATCTTCGAACTTCGTATCGACGGCTTCGCCTTCGACCAGACCCGCTACTGCAACGCCGTCACCCACTACCCCATGCAGGTCGCCTCGCGCAACGAAGTGATCCGCCTCACCCGACTCGACGGCTGCATCGACGATTTCTACCCCGTCTTGAAAAACCAGGCCCTGCTGACTCCTTCGGAAGGCCAGAGCCAGCAGATCCGCATCGAAGCCGAAGACGACAGCGGCAACCGTTCGATACTCGAATTCCGGACGATCCGACAGCCTGCGCAGCGGGATTTTCGCGCCGTATGCGATTCGACGGCTCTCATCGTCGATAACCGCCGGCCCTTCTCGCATACAGCGGGAGAGGCATCGGTTCACATCCCCGCCGGCGTCTTCTACGAACCGCTCTTTTTCAGTCAGTCGAGCCGCCCGGCCCAATTCGCCGCCGCACCGTCGGTCGCCGTCCTCTCTCCCCTCTATTCGATCCTCGATTACGACACGCCTCTGCATACGGCGGCTACGGTTACGATCCGGGCATATGTTCCTCAGAACTTACAACCCCACACCACCCTGGGTTTCGTCCGCAAAGGGAAGGTTTCCTATGCCGGAGGAAAATATAAAAACGGCGCCGTCACCCTTTCGACCCGCACATTGGGCGACTTCTGCGTGGTGGCCGACACCGTTCCGCCACGCATCGAGCCCCGCTTCAAAGCCGGAGAGCCGATCAGAACGCGCAGCATCACCTTCCGCCTGCGAGACAACTTCTCCGGCATAGGCAGCTATACGGCCACACTCGACGGGGAGTGGATCCTGCTCGAACGCAATCCGATGCAGGGCACCATTACCCACACCTTCGACGACTCCCGCACCCCGAAAGGCCGGAGCTACACGCTCCAACTGACCGTCACGGACAACTGTGGCAACAAAACCGTCTGGAAACGGACGATAACCCGATAACAATACCGATATTTACATACTTCAGACACTGCCCGCAACATTCAGACGGCCGACCGGAAAATCGGCCAGAGCTTTTTTCAGACAACGCACTGCCGGATTACACGGCTCCGTTCATCTTCGGTCCCTGGCGAATCCTCTCACAAGCCCGGCACACCATGACAACGAAAGATCCGCTAAACAGTTATTGTTTAGCGGATCTTTCATCGTTTTTCTCAAGTGATTCCGGAGCGGTTCGAACGCTCGACCCACAGCTTAGAAGGCTGTTGCTCTATCCAACTGAGCTACGGAACCATCGTTTGCAGCACATAATCGCACAGCGCAGCAAAGGTAATACAAAATCCTCGCTTATGCAAGCAACACGACAAGTTTTACCTCTTATCCAGCAAGGTATCAAATAGTTAATACAACACAACGGAAAAAATAGTTCGCACCCAAAATTCCAGCACTTTTTCCTTTTATCTCCGAACCGTACACCGACAAAACAACATTTCCGCACATCAAAATTTCACACAATTAATATTCTGAAAAACAACACACTACAAACATCCCCCTCTTTACACACAAAAACTTTTCACCCAAATTACAACGAATATAATTTTCGATCCGGCCGTCGGCCGTTGCAGAAAAACTTTGTTTTGTGGAACTTTGCGGTGGCAATACCCCAGAGCGTGTTGTGTATTAGGAAACATTCACTAACTTTGCAGTGCCGTCCCCGACGGATGGCGACATATTGTTTAGTGAAAGTGTTTCGCTAATCCTTGACGATAAAATTTGGCGATTTTAAGGAAACAAGGATAGGCAATACAGACACTCATCACCGTGTATAGCTATATCGGTTCTCGATATACTATTCGGTGTGGGGTATTGTTTATTTGTTTCCGGGCCACGCCAAATGCCTGTCGTCAGATAAACGAACGACTCCACACTTTTTTTGTTCAAACCACCGCAGCAGGAGCCGATACGGTAAGTAGCAGGAATGATCAAATTTCTACTTATTAAATAATCTTATTATGAAAAAACTCTTTTTATTCGCAATCGCCGTACTGCTTGTCTGCGGCTGTACCGACAGCGGTATCGATGAAACGCCCTACGGAGGATCGGATAACACCGAGAACCCCGGCGACGGTAACGACTCGGAGGATGAAAAACCGGACATTCCGGAATATTCGATCAACGGAAGCGTGCAGAAAGGGCAGTTCATCCAAGGCTCTGTCGTCACTATCCAGGAGCTGAACGAACGACTGCAACCGACCGGTAAAAGTTACCAAACGCAGATTCTCGACGACATGGGCTCGTTCGAACTTACATCGGATATTGACAGCCGCTACGTAGAGATCATCGCCGAGGGTTTCTATTTCAACGAAGTGACAGGCAATCTTTCCGATGCCCCGCTGACCCTGCGGTCTCTGTCCGACCTTGCAATGGAAGGAAAGTCGAACGTCAATTTGCTCACTTCGCTGGAAACGCCCCGCATCAAGTACCTTGTTTTGAACGAGGGCCGGACCATTCCGGATGCACGCCGGACGGCCGAGCAGGAAGTGCTCCGATCGTTCTGCATCCCGCAAGACGAACTTCCCTCGCCGGAAGGCTTCGACAAGATGGACATCGCCCGTCCGGGTGTCGGCAACGCCATCCTGCTGGCTATTTCCGCCACGCTGCAACACGGACGAACGGTTGCCCAACTCTCGGAAATCGTTTCCAAAATCGCGACAGACATCGAGGTGAACGGACAGATCAAAGACGAAGCCCTGCTCGCAGCCGTACGGAGCAACGGTATGGGGATTAAACCTGCGAGAGTTACGAGAAATTTGGAACGACGTTATGAAGAACTCTCCATTACGGATTATGCAATTCCACCGTTCGACGAGTACTTGGATATTGACGGCAACGGAGTGATCGACAAACTGGATGATTGGTTCGACCATCCGTTTGAAGAAAGGTTTGAACTGATTTTCGAACCGTACGATATCGAAATGCGCAGCTTCAACGTGCAAGTCACCCCAAATTTCAATGATACATGGTATTATGTGGGAATCACCACTGCCTCGTATTTCGATTCTTACGACGACTGGCGCCAATTTATCCAAGATATGACCCCAGAGAACTCATACTCGCCGAGCTTATATATGGATAGAGAAATATTGCAAATAAATTGTATTCCGGGAACAGAATATGTAATTTATGGATTCCTCGACACCAATGATTTTCCAAATAATATATTCATTGCTCGCGTGACGAGCAAACCCCTGCCGCGCAATATGAACGCTACCGTGCAGGCGGAATGGCAACTCTATGACGGGACGGCTCTGGAAACACTCTACCCAGATATTTACAAAGGGGCAAGCGACCATCGGGTATTTATCTTCCAGGTTACCCCGACAAGCCCTGAAACAATCCATACATGGGGCCTTCTGCATGTCGCACGATCAACACAACTGAATCTTTCAGATATGCAGATCCTCGACTATCTCGAAACCGGCACATTGTTCGGCTGGAAAAATGTCGAAAATGGTTATTATTTCCTCCCCGCCGAAATGGAAACATTCGGATTCTACTATTGCGGACAGGATGAAAGCGGCGCCTGGGGCGAATTATACTACGAAGAATTAACCTTCACCGAAGACGATCTGTGCGATCCGAAGAGTGCTCCAAACTCGGGATTTATCAACGGCAAATCGGCGGTTACGCCAAACCGTACCGCCCTGATCGCAACCGCCTTCACTGCACCTGTCCGCTTCTGCAAAGCAGCCGAATACGGCCGGACACCCCATCTTTTACCAAATTGATCCATTTTGTTTCCCGGCAGATTTGGCAATTCGGTTTTTTGTTTCTACCTTTGCTCCCCTGAAAGCCCCGAAAAGTGGGTAGCGTTTATTAATTTCATTAAAAATTTTATAGCAAATGGCTGTTAAAATTCGTCTGGCACGCCACGGTAAGAAAGGTTTCGCTTTCTACCACATCGTTGCCGCAGATAGCAGAGCGCCACGTGATGGTAAATTCATCGAGAAATTGGGTACCTACAATCCCAATACGAATCCTGCTACGATCGATCTGAACTTCGAGAAAGCTCTGGATTGGTTACTCAAAGGCGCACAACCCACCGACACCTGTCGGGCGATCCTCTCCTACAAAGGCGTAATGTACAAGAAGCACCTGCTGGGCGGTGTCGCTAAAGGTGCATTCTCCGAGTCGGACGCCGAGGCCAAATTCAACAAATGGCTGAGCGAGAAGCAGACCAAGATCGAGAACAAGACCAACAAACTGGCGTCGGACGCTAAATCGGCCGAGAAGAGCCGTCTGGCCGCCGAGACCAAAATCAAGGAAGAGCGCGCAGCCGCTCTCGCCGAGAAGAAAGCCGCTGCCGAAGCTGCCGCACGTGAGGCCGCCGAAGCTGCCGCTGCCGAATCGGCTGAAGCAGCAGCTCCCGCAGAGGGAGAAGCTCCTGCCGAGGCATAGTTACAACCGTTATGTTGTTGTCGGTTGCGCGCGTGAGTAAACTCTTCGGAGTTGAAGGTGGGGTTTTACTGAATCTCTACACGACGTTTCCCGATGACTTCTCAACAGAGGAACCGCTGTTCGTGAAGATCGATTCACTGGCGGTTCCTCTTTTTTGCGACCGCTTCGAACGGAGGGGCAAGACCAACGCATTGGCGACATTCGCGGATATCGACTCCGCTCGTCGGGCGGAAGAGTTTATCGGGCGGGAGTTGTACCTCGAGCACGAGGACGACGAAAACGATGAATTCTACCTGGAAGATTTGATCGGATTCCGGGTACGGATCGGTACGTTGAAAGGCGAAATCACGGATTATTACGACAGCGAGGCCAATCCTCTCTTCGAGGTGGAGATCGGCGGCAAACGGATCCTGGTTCCGGCGGTCGAGGAGTTCATCGCAGGCATCGATTTCGAGGGCCGTACGGTGAAGATGGTACTGCCCGAGGGACTGATCGAACTGTAACGAGAATCGGTGGAAAACCGGTGCTTCCGTGACCGGATATTTCCGGCAAAACGCGCCTTTCGGTGCGGTCGAAAAGTAAAATTTGCGCAAAAAGTATGGCACGTGTAGTTATCGGACTCTCCGGCGGCGTCGATTCGTCGGTAGCGGCCTACCTGCTCCAACAGGCCGGACATGAGGTTATCGGACTCTTCATGATCAACTGGCACGACACTACGGGCACGCTCGAAGGCGACTGCCCCTGGCACGACGACCGGCTCTTCGCCGAACTTGTCGCCCGACGGCTCGACATTCCGTTCCATACGGTCGATCTCTCGGACCAGTACCGTCGCCGGGTGGTGGACTATATGTTCTCCGAATACGCGAAAGGGCGCACACCCAATCCCGACGTGCTCTGCAACCGCGAAATCAAGTTCGACGTTTTTCTGAAGGAAGCCCTCAAGCTGGGAGCCGATTTCGTGGCTACGGGACACTACTGTCGCAAGGCCGAAGAGACGGCGCCCGACGGCCGGACGATCTACAAATTGCTTGCGGGTAGCGATCCCAACAAGGACCAGAGCTACTTTCTCTGCCAACTTTCACAGGAACAGCTTTCCCGGGCGCTGTTTCCGGTCGGCCACCTGCTCAAACCCGAAGTGCGACGCATCGCCGAGCAAATGAAGCTCGCTACGGCCAAACGCAAGGATTCGCAAGGCATCTGTTTCGTCGGCAAGGTCGATCTGCCGGTCTTTCTTCAACAAAAGCTCAAAGTAAAAACCGGCAACGTCCACGAAATCAAAGCCGATTGGCCCAAATACGGACAAGCCGTCCCACTCGTCGGCAAAACGGAGGATGCAGGGATGGGCACGGCGGAACGAACGGCTTCGGATAAAAGTGCCACCCTACGCGGTATAAATCCGGCGAATACGGACTCGACAGAATGTCCGAACCCGGCGACAGCTCCGACGGCAACCGCCGCAAAGCGGTCCTCCACTCCGACGGATACCGAACTGGCTGCACTCGCTGCTCCCTACCGTTATACCGTGCGCGACGGCAAAAAAATCGGGCAGCATAACGGAGCCCACTTTTATACCATCGGCCAACGCAAAGGGCTGGGGATCGGCGGCCGCAAGGAGTCGCTTTTCGTACTGGCAACCGACGTGGAGCAGAACGTGATCTACGTCGGCGAGGGCGACAACCATCCGGGACTTTACCGCCGGGCCTTGCGGATCGCTCCCGGCGAGCTGCACTGGATCGACCCGCTCCGGGAATTGAAAACGGGCGAAAGCCGTCGTTTCGATGTCCGTATCCGCTACCGCCAGCCGCTGCAAGGAGCGGAACTCTTCATCCGTCCGGACGCGGCCTACCTGCTTTTCGACGAACCTCAGCGTGGAATCACGCCGGGACAGTTCGCAGCCTGGTACGATGGCGATGAGCTGGTCGGATCGGGCGTCATCGCCGAATAACCGGACTTCCCCCGATAGCGTCCAAGCGACCGCCGCAGAAGAAGAAGCTCATAAACACGGGCCATTTTACCGAAACCCCGGCAAAACAGGCGACAAACAGTCTTCACAACCCTCCGCTCCACGCTCAAAATACAGGCAGCCATCACGTACCGTACCGGCCGATTTCCGACAAGCATTTCCCTCCCAAGCCCCTTTCCACAAGGAGGCAAAAGAAAGGGACAGCCCAGAACACGCCCCCGGCGAACGATGACAAACAGCCTCGGGAAACAAGTCTGAAACCCGAACCCAATATAATCGCCATACTTGTTGCGGCAATCGGAATTATCCCGCCCGCTTCCTCGATCGTCCGCAAAAAGGGAGCGGGAAACGAAGAAATGCCATCCGACAAAAAACACCCCTCGGCTATTGAGCCGAGGAGTGTCAATACAGACCGATTTCGGACTTAAGTCGAAAATATTGAAAATTCAACCTTCGAAAAGTCGCCGCATTCCGTACGACCAGTCGAAACGGCCCGCACCCTATTGCATCTCCACGATCAGCGAACTATAATCCGACCAGTTCTTCTGATATTCGGCTTTCGTCCCTTTCGGTACATATATTTTATAGGAAACCAGATCCCAACCGCCGGGTTTCGGGAAGACGCCTCTCGAACCGCTCTCCAACACCGGGAAAGAGCCGGACGCAATATCGTCGAACAAAACGGTAATCTTCTCCAGGGTCATCTGATCCCAGGAACTCCTCGTATTGAAGGCCTGATCGCCGATACGCTGAATACTCTTTCCGATAACGACCGTTTTCAATGCGGTGCATTCCGCAAACGCTTTCGCGGCAATCTCGGTAACTCCATCGCCGATATAAGCCTCCTGCAAACCCGTACAATAATTGAAGGCCCCTTCGCCGATATAGGTTACCTTGTCCGGAATGACGATACTTTTCAGGGCGCTGCAATCGTCGAACGCATTATACTCGATCTTTTCCAGGCTTTCCGGAAGCTCGATGGAAGACAGTGCCGAACATCCGTTGAAAGTATTCAGATTGATCTTGGACAGGTTGTCCCCCTCGAATACCACGCTGGTCAGGGCCGTGCAATTCTGAAAAGCACCTCCGCCGCCGGTTTCATTCCACAGATTGCGTCCCACCTCGACAACGCTCGCAGGAATAACGATTTCCTGCAGCCCCGCCTCTCCCGAAAAAGCGGCATCCGTAATATAGATCACGGTACCCGTATAAGCCCACCGCCCTTCACCGGTAGCGGAATCATACGTACTCTGTTCGTCGAGGAATTTACAATCTTCGCCCCAGAAACGCGGATTGACGGAACTCTTCTCCCAATCCAGTTGCCGGGTAGCCTTATAGTCGATATACTTCACCTGTTTGACGACCAATTTACGCATGACGGTCCTTTCGTCGTCCGAAGCGAACACCAGAATTTCGCTCTCGGGATCGGTGATCGCAGCCGGATCGTCCGGTGCGGAAACCGTGATCTTTTTAGCCGACTTGTCCACGGCAACCTCGTATCCGCTGTGCGAAATGCACTCGATGGCGACCTGCACGTTCAGAGGATTCGTCAATTCGTACTCCACCTCCGCCGTCGCACCCGGGCCGCAATATACCGACATCTCCTTTACCCGGTCAGAACCCGAAACAAACAAAAGGTCGAATTTGTCCTTGTAATACGGCAGCTTGATCGATGCTCCGGTTTCGGCCAGCGTCAAAACGAGATAATCCGGATCGGAAACATCTATGTCGCTGAACATCGAATCGCCGTCCTCACCGGGATCGCCCGTAGCCGGGCCCAATTTATTCCACGTTTGGCCGTTGTCGTAGGAAATATACCAATAACCGTCGTCGCGGACCTCCAGTTTCGGCGTGACGCCGTCATCGCCCTGATCGCCGGCACTGCCCTTGAGCGAGGCCAGCCACTCCTCCTCGGTCCCCTGATAACCGTTCTCCACCGCAAGCTCATAAGCCGACTTACCGTCGTCGCCATTGCTGCCGTTGAGCGAAGCCAGCCATTCGTCGAGCGTTCCCCGGTATCCTTTTTCCACGGCCAGTTCGTAGGCCGACTTACCGGCCATTCCCTGAGCCAGAATCTTGCTTCCTTCGTCGTCCGTGAGCCATTCGCCGTCGAGCGTCCAATAATAGAGTCCGTCGGTATCCTGTTCGACACCGATTACAGGGGTCGTACCGTTCTGCCCATTTTCTCCCTTTTTCCCGTGATAGATCGTCACCGGACCGCTTTTGCTGAAAGAGATCGTATAACCGACCGTTTCACCGTTTTCCACGACCGGGACCACTCCCGTCACATAGTCGTTGCCTTGCAGGGCCTCGACAATCTGTTGCAGCGAAACGATATTGGTATTCAGCTGGCTGCACAGTTCCTCCAGCGCTGCCAGCCGCGACCCCATATCTTCGTTTTTGTTCCACATGGCCACTTCGTCATACTCCGTACAGGAAACCAGCGACAACAGGCCCAAAATCATGCATGTTATTATCTTTCTCATAGTATTCTCCGATTAAAAATTGACACCTGCCCTCACGATGAAACTGCGGTTCCTGACATTCTTGTAGCCGACCATCTGGCTGTCGTTCCCGTACATCGTATCGGTTTTGTCGATGTTTATCAGGCCGATCTGGTAAGCGACCCCGATCCCGAACCGACCGAACGTAATATCGGCTCCGCACGAAAAGCCCATGTCGTGACGCGAAAACCCGCCTTTTTCTCCGAAAACCGGGATCTCCTCGGCGCCGACCTTGCGCTTCCCGCCGACACCGACCGCATAATAGAATCCGGCATGCGGAATCAGGGCAAAACGTTCGCCCAGGGCGACGGTATAATCGATACCCACAGGAATTTGCAGGTAGTTCATCGTGGTACGGCTATCGTCGAAGCCACGGACCTCGTACCCTTTGCTTATAAAGGTCAATCCCGTCCGCAGATAGAACGGAAATTGCCGGCCCAACCGAATCCGATCGCTGACACCCACCTCGTAACCCGGCCTCGTCGATGAGGTCAAGCCGTAAGAAGTGATCCACGAAATACAATATCCCGCATGTACCCCGATCATATTCGCCGGATACGAGCGACGCGGCTTTGCAGGAACCGTCGCAGAGATCGTCGTTTCACAAGGCATCGACGCCGCGTCGGCAGGCACCCGAACCGGCTCCTGCTGTGGCGCCCGCTCCTCTTCGGAGGGAACGACCGCAATCGGCTCCGGCTCCGTTTCGCTATCCTGCGTCACGATATGCAGATAGAGCACGGTGCTGACGCTGTTGCGAAGTTCGGGGAAAAAGTGCTCCAACATATAATTATACGGTTTTCCGCCCTGCAAATCCATCAGTTGCTTTTTCCGGCCATCGACAATCCGATTATCGTCGTCGTAAATCCACAGCGGCGTATGGTCGAGAATATCCAACACTTCGTCGCGTCCCGCCATATCGGAAGCCGCGACCTGTTCCCGCAGCATTCCCCACGCGATGCCTTCGGCGTGATATTCGATCAAAGATGCGGGTATGTTCCCCTCGCGGACCAGATAGGCCTTCAACTCTTCCGCCCGTCCGACCGACAGCCGTTCGTTGGCTTCTGCCGTTCCGTCCGGCGAAGCATACGAGCGGATAACGACCTTTTCGACCCGGTCGTTTTTCAGTGCCGCTTCCGTCAGATTCAAGAAACGCTCCATCTGCGCCCGATTGTCCCGAAACGACAGATCGACATTACGATACCCACGGCGATAAAAAATTTTCATGGAATCCGCCGCTTCCTGCGCCTCCACGCCTCCTGCGGCTAATACGGCAGCAAATAAAAAGAATAGGATTTTCTTCATTCGACATTCAATTATCATCGATTAAACACTATTAACCAACAATAAACCGGGACGTTATCCCAACGTCCATCCTATTTAATCGTTCCACTGAACACCACAAACGAATAATGCGGGGTATAAACCCACAGGGTGACAAACAGAGAAAATTATAATTATCTGGATTATAATATAATTGTAAATTGTTTTTGCAAAGTCGCCGGGATAATATATATTTGTGGCTATAAACCAACGATTTAACCAACGATTAACCGACAAATCGGGAAAGAGCGATCGAAACGGCTCCGGCGGTCTTCTGCAAAATCGGCGGAAACTCCGAACACAAATCGCCGGAATTCCCGCAAGTTGTTCAAACATCGGTCCGATTGCTTTTGAAACGGCTGATTCGAAGTCGTTCTTTTTTATCCAGCGCTTTTTGGACCGACAGGTATTTCACCCTGAATTTGGCAAACGTGTCCCGCGAAAGACCGAAATGCCTGCAAATATCGCCGATGGACTTTCCCCGGTCGAGCATTGCGATAACGGTTTGCCGATTTTCAATCAATACGTTCAGTTTGGTATAACTCCCGTAACGACGACCCAAGACCATCCCCTCGGCACGCCGCAGCGCCAGCGCCTCGCGCGTCCGCATCGAAATAAGATTGCGCTCGATCTCCGCGACGAGTCCGAAAGCGAAGCACAGCACCTTGCTGTTGATCGTATTGTCGAACGAATAGCCCTCCTTGGTCGTATAAAGGTTGATTCCCCGCTCCAGGCATTTGCCCATAATCGCCATAATGTCCGTAAGCGTTCGGCTCAGGCGCGAAATCTCCGTCACGATCAACGTATCGTTCTTTTTAAGACGGCGCAACAGGCCGCCGAGCTTGCGGTCTCGCTCGCTCTTCTTGCCACTGACGACTTCCGTCACCCAATGATCGACAACAAGCTTTCTGCTTTCGGCGAAGCGCCGGATCTCATCCTGCTGGTTGGCAAGATGCTGTTTTCCCGTGCTGACGCGTAAATAACCTATTATCATAATACAAATGATTTTAACCGAGGCAACGTCGCCTCGGTCGGTAAAGGTAAGCGTATGCTTCGGGAGCGCCGGAATACAAAACCTTCCGGCATAAACAGTCCGGACCGGCCGCAAAGCCCGGAAAACGAATAATAAATTAGAACCCTACATCCGATTTACTCCGGATATGTTTCGGGTTCCGAAACCTTTCGGTCGGAACGGTCGTTATTCTCCGCCAAAGGGAACATTTACGATTGCGGCCTCTCCCCTCCGCAGAGGAGATTTCACGTGCGGCACGGAGCTCGGGAAAACGATGAGCGAAAACGAGTAAACCGTCAAATTATGCGACTGTTGTAAATAAACGTCCCGAACGTTTTATCGCTCCGTTTTAATCCCGCGATTTTCGTATCCGGCCAGGGAAAAACGGTTGGTTTACGACCGAGCCGCAAGTCGTTCCATAGGATGATGTCGTCTGCAGCATGGATTCCGCCGCTCCGTCTTTTCGATCGGAACAGACTGAGAGATTTCTTGCCGCAGCCCCAAGCACTTTAATACCGAACCACCCGTTCCCTATGCTGTCGGGCAAACCGCCACAAAAGACCGAAAGCAAGCCATTAAAAGCCAAAGTCCGGAAGAGCGTTACGATAACGATTCGCTCTTCCGAACTTTGGTTTGTCGTGCAGTTAAGTCGCCTCTTCACCTTCGGAGCCCCTGTCAATCCGCTCCGCCGTGCCGAAGAAATAGTGCAAGACCCACAGGAAAAATAATCCTTCGAGAAACAGCCGACTCCGAGAACGAAATATCCCCGTACCCTTTTGCAGGGTACGGGGATATTTCGTTCTCGGCACCGCCCGCCCACAGGCAGGAATATCAGGGTAGTGCCGCAATCGTTTCAAAAGCCTCTCTCCAGACAGCATTTTTCCTGTACACCTCCACACTGCCGGCAGGTACATAAAGAATTTTAGCAGGAAGGCCGAAATTATCTTTCCCTAGCTCCGGCGGAATAACGGCCAGACAGGTAACGACAGCCATATCAAGATAACTTGGAAAAGCTCCTGTTTCAATCACCGTCACGCCATCGGGAATAGTTACATCCGTCAATTTATGACACTGCGAAAAAGCCCCGCCACAAATAGTTTGCAAACTCCCCGGCATGATAACACACGTTAGATTATGACATCGAGCAAAAGCGCTGCTCGGAATAGTCGTTACCCCCTCGGGAATACAGACGCTCTGAAGACTTTCATTCTCGTAGAATGCCCATTCACCGAACCTCACCATACGGTCAGGGAAGGTGATACGCTTCAAACTCTGACAGAACAGGAAAGCCCAATCTCCCATACTTGTCACACTTTCCGGAATAACAACTTTCGTCACAAAGCTGCATAACATAAATGCATAATCTCCGATGCGGGTCACACCTTCGCCAATCGTCAAGGAGGAAATCCTGTTCACATGCGGATACCAAGGCGGAGTTTCCGAAGTACCTCCATCTCTATAATCGGGCATAGGTCCCTCCCCGGTAATCGTCAGGACACCATCCTCCGTCAAAGTCCATGTAAGCTTCCCGGTCGTTCCCCCAAAAATCACCGCCGCCGAATCGCTGCCATCGCAAGAAGATAACCCTACAGGAAACAACAGGCAAAAACACAAAGACCAAAATAAAAATCTTCTCATAAGCTGAAAATCATTAAATCCCCCTAAAAACAGTTCGTCCAATAAAACAATTCGACATAAATATATAAAAAATTATTCAAAGAGCGCCTATTCGGCAATATTTGCCATGGTGATTGATTATACGATTTAGTGTATCCCCCAGGATTTATCAGGATTTAGTTCGTCATCGCCTCATTTTTTTACAGCGACAATCACGCCCCAAGCTCCATAATATCGTCCTACTAATCTCTTTATCAACGATGTACTTCGTCATAGCATACAATAACCACAAAATACATCCGTAGCAAACATGCTCGATCATCATCGGTGGTCGCTGCTCTATGCCCTGCTCCTCCTTATCCTTTATATGAAAATCGATTTTTACAAAGACTTTTAACCCAAAGCGTTATGTGACAAAGGCAATGACGGGCCGACGGTCGCCGGCACAATTCGTATGTTTTTCAACTTCCCAAAACACCTTCCCTACCGGGACCGAAAGAGATTTCAGACCAGAACTGATCAACACGTCCACGACACACCAACGGATTCTCTCTCCCGCACCACACAAACCTCAATCGCGAATACACACGAACCGCGATCTATCGCCTACATAAATTTAACGCTTTTAATACGGGTGTCCCGCCCGGCGATTTCACGTTCGACGAGGCCCGTCACCACATCTGCGGCATCGTGCCAGCGGTTAGCACGGAATTTCCAGCGGTAAGTGGTCAGATGGGCATACAATTCGGGCCAGCGCAGCGCCCAGTCGCAGGGAAAACGTACCGTATGAACCACCGTCGCTGCGTTCGAGAGGATGCGGGCTTCCTTGTTAGCGGACTGGTGAAACCACTCCACACGAACCTGCGGCGCTAAAGCCTGCACCGCGCGGGCAAATCCCCGGCCTCCGTTGTTACTCTCGATCAGTGCCGCACGCGTACCCGACTCGCGGAGCATCGTTCCCACCAGTCCTTCGGTCATCTCCATCGGTTCGCGCGAATAAACCGCATCGGTAACGTAGATCACCCCGTCCGGATCGACGACATAACAGAGCGAACAGAGGTAATCGTCGCCCGTATCGGCCGTATCGGTATAGTTCGCCCGGCGCACGATGTCGCGGGGCAGCTCCTCGTAAGTCAGGAAATTATCCCCGTAGAGCAGCCCTTCGCGCACCGAAGGACGCCCCTGATACATACACTCGAACCGCACGGGATCGAGCCGCCGCTTACCACGCAGCAATTCCGCGCCGTGAAGCTCCTCCCAGAGCGCTTCGCCCGGTTCACGGGGATCGACCGGCGACGGAGGACGCGTTTTGAGAGCTTCGAAGTTCAAATAGAGCCAGGTATCGGGCGGCAGCGTATCGAGCTGCGCCCAGTCGGTGAACTCGACGAAAGGCTCCCGGCGGCAGAGCGTGCCGATCAAATCCTCCTCGTGCCAGCGCGTGAAGACGATCAACTCGCCGGAGAAGTTGTGCATACGGGTCTTCACGACCGAGGTGTACCACTCCCAACAGTTCTCCCGCACGACGGGCGAATTGGCCTCCATCGCATCTTTGTAAAGGTCGTCGAGAATGAAGCAGTCCACACGGTTGCCCGTGAGCGCCCCCTCGCGGCCGACAGAGAGCAGGCCGCCCCGGTGACCGATGATCTCCACCTCATCAGCCGTACGCAGGTACTCCGGAGGCCTGGCTCCCCGCTTGATGGTCGTTTCCGGGAAAAAGGCCGCATATTCGGGCGAATCGATGATACGCTGCACGCGCCGGTTGAACTTCGAAGCCAACGAAGCCGAATAGGAGGCGATGGCGATCCGCAGATCGGGATTGCGCCCCAACAGGTAGGCGGGCAGCAGGGTCGAAGCCCCGACGCTCTTGCCATGCTGGGGCGGCATGGTGACGATAAGCCGGCGGACGCGCCCGGCGGCGAATGCCTCCAGTACGCGGTAGTAGGCCTCGTGAAACCACCGGAACTCCAGAAAGGGATAGACTCCGGCGGCAAACAGGCCGAACGGAGGCAAATCCCCCGCAGAAGCCGGTTCTGCGGGGGACAAGTCCTTCAATACATCTATATTCATAGGTCAGTAGTTTTTAAGCTCCGCCCGGTGGCACGGCGCTGCCGAAGGGAGGCGGAGGGTTTCGATACGCACGGGTCGGCCGGATTCCAGAATCGCCGCATCCGACAATCGCAGAACAGCGTTCAACTTTTCGAACGACAACGGAAAAACGGAACCGCCCGTTGCAGCGGGTATCGAAAACCAAGAACAATGTGTTCGGAAAAAGACCGCAGGAGGCGCCGCTCCGGATGGGATGTGCGATCTTGCGGAGTCGAATCAGAAGAGGTACTCCTTAAGCTCGGAAAAGGAGAAATCGTTGGGGCGTTCCCCCGCTTGGTCGGATGTATGGAATTCCCACCAGACGGGAACCAGGTCGTCGATTCGATCGGCGTCGCCTTCGGGCAGACACTCCTTCGAACGATAGATTACGATCGAGGCGACGAAACGACACTCTTTCGAACCGTAGTCGAATGAAAACGAACCGGAATAGAAACTCTTCTCCCCGATTTCATCCAACAGCTTGCGAGCGACGATACCGTATAACTCCGGAATAATTGGATAGGTCATCGTAAAAGAATTTAGTTCAATAAAAATTTTGCATAAACAAAATAAATCGTTTAACTTTGCAAGACAAAGATAAGTTCAATTTTTGAATTTAATACAAGAGAATCAAAATATTTACCATAAAAAATTTTGATACGATATGACGGGGGATCGCTTAAAACTATTGAGAAAGACAATAGGTCTGACACAAGAGCAGTTAGCTCAACGATTAGGCATCGGAAAGGCCGCCCTTTCGATGATCGAAACGGGCAAGGCGGCGCTCTCGTCCCGGAACAAGAACATCCTGGTTCAAGAATTGAATGTCAATCCGGACTGGCTCGACAGCGGAGAAGGGGAAATGTTCAATGCCGAACCCGATCTGACCGCCTACATGCACCGCACGGACAACACGCTGCCGCTGCAAAGCGTCCCCCTCTACTCCATAGAAGGGACGGCGGGCCTGGTGCCGCTCTTCGCCGATCACGCGCAGACGCGGCCCGTCAATTTCATCCACATCCCCAACCTGCCCAAGTGCGACGGTGCCATCTATATCGTGGGCGACTCGATGTACCCGCTGCTCAAAAGCGGCGACATCGTACTTTACAAACAACTGGGCGACATCAACGACATCTTCTGGGGCGATATGTATCTGCTGTCGATCGACATCGACGGCGAGGAGTACGTGACGGTGAAGTACATTCAGAAATCAGACCGCGCAGGCTACGTGAAACTCGTGAGCCAGAACCAGCACCACGCCGACAAGGACGTGGAGATCTCGCGCATCCGCGCCATCGCGCTCGTGAAGGCGAGCATCAGGATGAACTCGATCCGTTAGCAGAAACAGCGGAGGCAGACCGAAGGGGCGAAAAAACGCAATCGGACAAAGCTGCGCAAATAAAATCCGGTTTTGGGTAACCAATTCCGGATTTTTTATTATCTTTGCAAAGGTCGAATTGGTTCGCCAATTTCGACCGTGTCAAACTCCGGGCTGCGGCCCGCCGTTCCGGAATACAATGAATGCAACAATTATAACTATGAAAACCAATTACGAAATCCGCTATGCGGCGCATCCCGAGGATGCGAAAAGCTACGACACGGCGCGTCTGCGCCGCGATTTCCTGATCGAAAAGGTATTCACGGCCGACGAGGTCAACATGGTCTACTCGATGTACGACCGCATGGTCGTCGGAGGCGCCATGCCTGTCGCCGAGACGCTCCGCCTCGAAGCCATCGACCCGCTGAAGGCTCCGTTCTTCCTCACGCGCCGCGAAATGGGCATCTACAACGTCGGAGGCCCCGGCGTGGTGAAGGCCGGCGACGCCGTGTTCGAACTCGGCTACAAGGAGGCCCTCTACCTCGGTTCGGGCGACCGCGAGGTGACCTTCGCGAGCAAGGACGCCGGGAATCCCGCCAAATTCTATTTCAACTCGCTGACCGCACACCGCAACTACCCCGACAAGAAGGTCACCAAAGCCGACGCCGTGGTGGCCCACATGGGTTCGCTCGAAGGGTCGAACGACCGCAACATCAACAAGATGCTCGTGAACCAGGTGCTGCCGACCTGCCAGTTGCAGATGGGCATGACCGAGCTGCTGCCCGGAAGCGTGTGGAACACGATGCCCGCACACGTGCACTCGCGCCGCATGGAGGCCTATTTCTATTTCGAAGTGCCCGAGGACCAGGCCGTGTGCCACTTCATGGGCGAAGTCGACGAGACGCGCCACATCTGGATGAAGGGCGATCAGGCCGTGCTCTCGCCCGAATGGTCGATCCACAGCGCCGCAGCCACGCACAACTACACCTTCATCTGGGGCATGGGCGGCGAGAACCTCGACTACGGCGACCAGGATTTTTCGAAAATAACGGACCTGAAATAATTCATAATTCAAAATTCATAATTCAAAATTATGGTAAACTTTTCACTGGAAGGTAAGGTCGCGCTCGTGACGGGCGCCTCTTACGGCATCGGATTCGCACTGGCAACGGCTTTCGCACGTCAGGGCGCAAAAATCGTCTTCAACGACATCAAACAGGAGCTGGTGGACAAAGGCCTGGCCGCCTACAAGGCCGAGGGCATCGAGGCCAAAGGCTACGTCTGCGACGTGACCAGCGAGGAGCAGGTGAACGCCATGGTGGCGCAGATCGAAAAAGAGGTCGGCATCGTGGACATCCTCGTCAACAACGCCGGCATCATCAAGCGCATCCCGATGGTCGAGATGACCGCCGCGGAGTTCCGCCAGGTGATCGACATCGACCTCAACGGCCCGTTCATCGTCTCGAAGGCCGTCATCCCCTCGATGATCAAGAAGGGCAAGGGCAAGATCATCAACATCTGCTCGATGATGTCGGAGCTGGGCCGCGAGACCGTCTCGGCCTACGCCGCAGCCAAAGGCGGACTGAAGATGCTGACCCGCAACATCGCTTCGGAGTACGGCGAATACAACATCCAGTGCAACGGCATCGGCCCGGGTTACATCGCGACGCCCCAGACCGCACCGCTGCGCGAGCGTCAGGCCGACGGATCGCGCCACCCGTTCGATTCGTTCATCGTGGCCAAGACCCCCGCGGCACGCTGGGGCACGCCCGAAGACCTGATGGGACCCGCCGTGTTCCTCGCATCGGACGCTTCGGATTTCGTCAACGGACACATCCTCTACGTCGACGGCGGCATTCTGGCCTACATCGGCAAGCAGCCGCAGTAGGTTCCGCACACCTCCGCATGAAACAGCCCCCGCTCACCGAAGCGGGGGCTGTTTCCGTTTTCAGGGCCGGCATGCCGCGCGTTTCAGGCCCAGAGGGCCTCCAGACGCCGGGCGACGACCTCGTCGGTGATGTAGTCGTCGTACTCCATATAACGGTCGACCATGCCGTTGGGCGTGAGTTCGATGATGCGGTTGGCGACCGTATTGACGAATTCGTGGTCGTGCGAACTCATCAGCACGTTGCCCTTGAAATTGATCAGCGAGTTGTTGAACGCCTGGATGGATTCGAGGTCGAGGTGGTTGGTCGGAGAGTCCAGCACGAGCGTATTGGGCTGCTGGATCATCATCTTCGCCACCATGCAGCGCACCTTCTCGCCGCCGGAGAGGACGCTGACCTTCTTGTAAATCTCCTCGCCGCTGAAGAGCATCTTGCCCAGATACCCCCTCAAATAGAGTTCCGAGGTGTCGGACGAGAACTGCGCCAGCCAGTCGACGATCGAGAGCTGGCTCTCGAACCAGGGGGCGTTGTTGAGCGGAAGGTAGGCGTAATTGATCGTCGTGCCCCACTCGACGACGCCCGAATCGGCCTTGTCGTCGCCGACCAGAATGTCGAACAGCGCCGACACGGCACGCGGATCGCGCGCCAGGAAGGCGATCTTGTCGCCCTTCTCGACCGTGAAGCTGACGTCGCTGAAAAGCCGTTCGCCGTTCACCGTCTTGCTCAACTCGTCGACCCCGAGGATCTTCGTGCCCGCCTCGCGTTCGGGCTGGAAGATGATGCCCGGGTATTTGCGCATCGAGGGCTTGATCTCCTCGATGTTGAGCCGTTCGAGCATCTTCCGGCGCGAAGTCGTCTGCTTCGACTTGGCGACGTTGGCGCTGAACCGCTGGATGAATTCCAGCAATTCCTTTTTCTTCTCCTCGGCCTTCTTGTTCTGGTTCTGCTGCTGGCGCAGGGCGAGCTGGCTCGATTCGTACCAGAAGCTGTAATTGCCCGAGAAAAGGTTGATGTCGCTGTAATCAATATCGACCGTATGCGTGCACACCGAATCGAGGAAGTGGCGGTCGTGCGAGACGACCAGCACCGTGTTTTCGTAATTCGACAGGTAATTCTCCAGCCACGCGATCGTCGTCCGGTCGAGGTCGTTGGTCGGCTCGTCGAGCAGCAGGTTGTCGGGTTTGCCGAACAGGGCCTGCGCCAGCAGCACGCGCACCTTCTCCTTGGCGCTCAAATCGCGCATCAGCTGGCCGTGCAGGGCTTCCCGGACCCCGAGGCTGCTCAACAGGTTGGCGGCGTCGCTCTCGGCGTTCCAGCCCTGCATCTCCGCGAACCGCTCCTCCAGCTCCCCGGCCCGGAGACCGTCCTCCTCCGAAAAGTCGGGCTTGGCGTACAACGCCTCCTTCTCCTTCATCGTCTCCCACAGCGGCTGATGCCCCATCAGAACCGTGTCGAGGACCGTAAACCCGTCATAGGCGAAGTGGTCCTGCTTGAGCACCGACAGGCGTTCGCCCGGGCCGAAGGCCACGTTGCCCCGCGACGGGGTCACCTCGCCGCTGAGCACTTTGAGGAACGTGGACTTCCCCGCCCCGTTGGCCCCGATCACACCGTAGCAGTTGCCCGGGGTGAATTTGAGATTGATATCCTTGAAAAGAACCCGTTTTCCGTATTGCACCTCTAAATTCGAAACTGTAATCATCCTTAAAATCTGAATTTGAAACTGCAAAAGTAGCCCAAAAGAACGAGGAAACCGCACCGGAATGAAAAAAATCGTCCGGATCGCCGCTTTTCGGCCCGAAATTCCGGCGGCATGCGGAGCGCATCCGAAAGAACGGAGTCCGAAAAGGTTTTTCAGCGACGATCGCAACAAAAAGTTATCTTTTGAATTACAGCGAATTAGCGATCCGGGGCGCAAAAAACCGACAGACACGGAACGGAAAGCTAAAAAATCGCCCGAAAAAGTCCGATATGACAATTTATTTAATATATTTGCATAACGGACAGGATCGGTTCGGCATGGACTGCGAACAAATTCGCCGTTTTGCCCCAATCAGTCACTGTATATTTGCGAAATCGTTGTTAACCCATAATCTGAAACCAAAATCATGGAACAATCAAAAGTGCGGGAGTTGCAGGACGTCGTGATCCGCTTTTCGGGCGATTCGGGCGACGGCATGCAGCTCACGGGCACGCTCTTTTCCGACACTTCGGCGCTGTTGGGAAACGGCATCTCGACCTTCCCCGACTACCTTATGTGGAGGAGCATCAGCTTTGTGTTCCTGTTCTGAAGTCGTTTCGTTGACAC
>ERZ1106978.611-NODE-611-length-24236-cov-10.513006_pt1 | contig 24236 bp, 30 predicted proteins | sample MGYA00403689_ERZ1106978 | MGnify/ENA primary metagenome ERZ1106978 (study PRJEB35170, sample SAMEA104062434) | human gut metagenome | biome: human gut; feature: human-associated habitat; material: faeces | place: Denmark | collected 2012-08-02 ...
CCTCGATGCGGCCGGTCTTTTGTCATGTGCTGCTTTCTGCGGTGCAGGATCTCTGCGCAGAGCCTGGCGGCCGTCAGCTCGGGTCCTGTGCCAGGACAGGGGCGAGCTGACTCTCGTCGGGCGTGATGTAGAGCGTCTTCTGGTTCGTGAAGATGACGAAGCCGGGTTTGCTGCCGGACGGCTTCTTGACGTAGCGGATCTCCGTGTAGTCGACGGGGACCTTCGAGGAGCCGCGCGCCTTGCTGAAGTGCGCGGCGAGGCTCGCGGCGAGCAGGATGTCCTCTTCGCTCGGCTCTGTGCCGCCGTTCTGCAGGACGACGTGAGAGCCCGGTATGTCCTTCGTGTGGAACCAGGTGTCATTGAAGCGCGCCGTCTTGAACGTCAGCTTGTCGTTCTGGTAGTTGTTCTTGCCGACGAGGATCTCCGTGCCGTCCGGCGCCTGGAAGTGGAAGGGGCGGGCGGGCTTGTCGTTGTTCTTCTTCTTGGGCTTCTCGCGCAGGTAGCCCGCGGCGATGAGCTCGTTGTGGATCTCGGCGATCTCCGCGAGGCTCGAGGAGGCGAGCAGCGATGCCTCGATGCTTTCGAGGTAGGCGATGTTTGCCTCGCATTCGCGGCGCTGGACCTGCAGGAGTTCCTGCGCGCGCTTGAGCTTATCGTACTTCTTGTAGCAGGCCTGCATGTTCTCGACGAGCGTCAGGCGCTGGTCGAGCGGGATCGTGATGGTTTCGCCCGTCTCACTGTAGATGTTCGGCACGGTCACGCTCGCGTCCTCGCGGTCCTTGAACTGGTACTGGTACGTCATGAGGTTGTCGCCGCGCACCTTGAATTCCTCCGCGTTCTCCGCCGCCGCGATCTCCTCGTCGAGCTTCGTGAGCTTGTTCTCGGCACGGTTCTTCTCATTCTTGACGAGCTTGCGGAAGCGGTCCTTGTCGGGCAGCACGTAGGAGCCGAGCAGGTTGTCGGCCTTCTCGAGCATGGCGCTGATCGTCGGGAAGGAGAGCGCGGCGGCCTCTGGCAAGTAGTGGAGCGGGAAGGCGGTCATGGCGATCACCTTCTGGTTCTCGCCGAGCAAGAGCATGGCCTTCGCGCCGTCCTCGCCGCCGTGCGCCGCCGCCTCGCGAATCTCCTCGAGGGCGCCTTTGATGGCCTGTAAGTCGGCCTCGTCGAGCGCTTCGATGCGGATGGAGGGCGCGAGCCCTGCCGAGAAGCAGACTTCCTTCGCCGAGACGGGGCCGAAGCCCATGCAGGCGGCTAGAAGTGCCTTGTCAAGGCGAAGCGTTGGGTCTGCCTTCACGATGGCCATAATGGTTTCGATATCGTCTGTGAAGAGGTCTTTCTTCTCCTGTCCGGGCGGCAGCTCGTAGGCCTGGCCCGGAAGGACGGTGCGCACGCGGCTGCTGTTCGCACCGATCTTGCGCAGTGCGTCGATGATGATGCCGTCCTGCACGAGGATGATGTTGCTGTACTTGCCCATGAGCTCGAGCACGAGCGTCTTCGTCACGATGCGGCCGCCCGCGGCCAGCGAGTCGATGTCGATGAGCAGCAGACGGTCGAGTCCGTGCTGGCGGATCTGGGCAATGCGGCCCGTCTCAATCTGCTTGCGCAGGACCATGCAGAAGACGGGCGGCTCAGGCGGGTTCTCGAGATTCTTCTCGAGCAGGTGGGCCGACGGGTTCTGCGAGTTGATGGAGATGTGCAGCAGGAAATTCTGCCCGGGCTGGCGCACGGACAGGATGATGGATTGCTTATTGGGCTGTGTGATCTTGTCGATGCGGCCGCCCGCGAGCGCTGCGTCAAGCTCGCGCGTCAGCGGGCGCATCGAAAAGCCGTCAAGACTCATATGGATTCCTCATTCCTTCTATATAATAGTATCGGGAATATTGTACCATCTGCGCAGGGGGAACTCAAGTACAGATGTACGGAAAGGGGTTGCAAGGCGTGCGCAAAACCAGTACAATAAAGAGATAGAGAAAAAGGAGGAATTCCTCATGAGATTTTCAAAATGGCAGGGCTGCGGCAATGATTTTGTCCTGGTCGACTGCTTCAAGGAAAACGTCGATGATTTCGCTGCGTTTGCGAAGCAGGTCTGCGACCGCCACTACGGCATCGGCGGCGACGGCGTGCTCTACGTGCTGCCGTCCGATAAGGCGGACTTCCGCATGCGCATCTTCAATACAGACGGCAGTGAGGCGGAGATGTGCGGCAACGGCATCCGCTGCTTCGCGCGTTATCTCCACGACTTCGGCCTGACCGCGAAGGAAGCGTTCACGGTCGAGACGGGCGCAGGCATCCTCGTGCCGCGCCTGCAGCTCGAGGCGGGCAAGGTCACGGGTGTGCGCGTCGACATGGGCGAGCCGGTGCTCGAGGGCGAGAAAATCCCCGTCAAGGGCTTCGGCATGGACCGCGTCATCGAGGAGGATATCACGGTCAAGGGACAGGACTACAAGATGACCTGCGTCTCGATGGGCAACCCGCACTGCGTCATCTTCGTCGATGATGCTGAGGCGTTCCCGATCCACGAACTTGGTGCCTCGTTTGAGTCGCATCCGGCCTTCCCGCGCAAGACGAACACGGAATTCGTCGAGGTGCGCGACCGCCAGCACGTACGCATGCGCGTCTGGGAGCGCGGCGCTGCTGTGACGCTCGCCTGCGGCACGGGCTCGTGTGCGACGGGCGTCGCCGGTGTGCTGACGGGCCGCACGGATCGAAAGGTCGAGGTCGAGCTCGACGGCGGCAAGCTCACGGTCGAGTGGGATGAGGCCACGAACCATGTCTTCATGACGGGCCCGGCGGAGCTCGTCTTCACGGGTGAAATCGCGTACTGACGGGGGTGAGGCTATGATCAGGAGCATGACCGGCTTCGGCTCTGCCGTCGTCGAGAATGAGGAGTACAAGGTATCGGTCGAGGTCAAGGCCGTCAACCAGCGCTTCCTCGAGCTGTCCTTCCACATGGGGCGGGCGCTCTCGTCGTTCGAGGACAATTTGCGCCGCCTCGTGCGCCAGACGGCTGCGCGCGGCAAGGTCGACATCTTCGTCAACTATCTCGACAAGCGCGAGCACGCCGCCTCCATCCGCGTCGACAAGCAGCTCGCCGCCTCGTACCGCGCGGCGCTCGACGAGCTCAGCGACTTCCTGCACCTTGCGCGCCCCGACGACGTCATGCAGGTCGCATCGTACCCCGATGTCCTGCAGGTCGAGAAGGACGAAGAGCTCGCGGGCTTTGAGCCTGTGCTGCGCGCGGCTGCCAGTGAGGCCCTGCGGAGCTTCGATGCGATGCGCCAGGCCGAGGGCGAGAACATCGGCCGCGACTTCTTCGTGCGCCTCGGCGAGCTCGAAGCGTCCGTCGAGTGCCTCAAGGCCCTCGCGCCGACGATCGTGCAGGCCTACCGCGAGCGCCTTGAGAAGACGCTCGGGGAGCTGCTCTCTGAGCAGGAGATCGACGAGACGCGCATCATCCAGGAGACGGCGCTCTACGCCGACAAGGTCAACTACACGGAGGAAGTCGTGCGGCTCGGCAGCCATTTCCAGCAGTTCCGCGCCATCCTCGCGTCGACGGACGGCCCCATCGGCCGCAAGCTCGACTTCCTGATCCAGGAGATGAACCGCGAGACGAACACGATCGCCTCGAAGGCGAGCTCGGCCGAGGCCGCGCAGCTCGTCGTCGACATGAAGAGTGAGATCGAAAAGCTCCGCGAGCAGGTCCAGAACATCGAGTGAGGCAGCTCACGATTCACGATATGGAGGAAAGGTGAAATGGATATCAGCTTAATCAACATCGGCTTTGGCAACATCATATCGGCGAGCCGCATCGTCGCGATCGTGAGCCCGGAGTCGGCGCCCATCAAGCGCATCATCCAGGAGGCGCGCGACAATGAGCGCCTGATCGATGCGACGTATGGCCGCCGCACGCGCGCCGTCATCGTCATGGACAGCGACCACGTCGTGCTGTCTTCCGTGCAGCCGGAGACGATCACGCACCGCATCCTCGTCGAGGATGACCCGAAGGAGATGGCAAGGGCCAAAGCAGAGATGAATCGGAATACTAAAGGAAAAGATGAGGTAGAATGAGCAAAGGGTTATTGATTGTGATTTCGGGGCCTTCGGGCACGGGCAAGGGAACGGTCTGCGGCGAACTTCTGGCACAGACGCCGGAACTTGCCTACTCGATCTCCGCGACGACGCGCCAGCCGCGCGACGGTGAGGTCGACGGCAAGAACTACTACTTCCTGACGAAGGAGCAGTTCGAGAAGATGATCGAGGAGGGCGGCTTCCTCGAGTACGCCAATGTCTACGGCAACTACTACGGCACGCCGCTCGGCAAGATCGAGGAGCGCCGCGAGGCAGGGCAGGACATTCTGCTCGAAATCGATACGCAGGGCGCGCTGAATGTCATGAAGCGCTGCCCCGACGGGCTCTTCATCTTCCTCTTGCCGCCGTCCCTGCCGGAGCTCGAGCGCCGCATCCGCGGCCGTGGCTCAGAGACAGAGGAGTCGCTCGCGCGCCGTCTCGGCTCCGCGGAGAAGGAGATCGAGATCGGCCGCAATTACACGTTTGTCGTCATCAATGACACAGTGCGCCAGGCTGTGAAGCGCATCCAGGCCATCATGGTCGCAGAGCACTGCCGTCGTGATAAAGAAGATATGATCAATGAGGTGTTGGAACAATGAGAACGAATACTGTTGAGATGAGCATGGTCAATCCGTCCACGGATACGCTGATGAAGAAAGTCGACAGCCGCTACGGCCTCGTCGTGCTCGCCGCCAAGCGCGCACGCCAGCTCTTAGACGGCGCTGAGCTCAAGGAGACGAAGGCCCGTTCGACGAAGAACGTGACGAATGCGCTCGAGGAGATTGCCGAGGGCAAGATCTCTTACGAGCTCGATATCGACCAGTAAGATTCCTTGAGGAAACAGCAGGGGAGGAAATGCAGCCGATGGAACAGGAGAACACAGGCGCCCTCTCGGGCAAGAAGATCGTGCTCGGTGTGACGGGCGGCATCGCCGCCTACAAGGCCGTCGAGATCGCGAGCCGCCTGAAGAAAGCCGGCGCGGAGGTCCACGTCATCATGACGCGCGGGGCCGAGAACTTCGTCACGGAGCTGACCTTCCGCGAGATCAGTGACCAGCCGGTGACGACGGACATGTGGGCCAAGGTGCCGCACTACCATGTCGAGCACATCGCGCTCGCCACGCTCGCCGACGCCGTGCTGATCGCACCCGCGACGGCCAACGTCCTTGCCAAGGCAGCGGCCGGCATCGCCGACGACATGCTGACGACGACCTTGCTCGCGACAAAGGCACCTGTCTTTGCCGCTCCGGCGATGAACACGAACATGTACGAGAATCCCGTGACGCAGCGCAACCTGCGCGACCTCGCCGCAAGGGGATATCACATCATCGAGCCAGCGAGCGGCATGCTCGCCTGCGGCGTCCGCGGCAAGGGGCGCCTGCCGGAGCCAGCCGCCATCGTAGAGGAGCTCGCTGCCTTCTTCGCCAAGGGGAAGGAGCTCGCGGGCAAGAAGGTACTCGTGACGGCCGGCGGCACCATCGAGCCGCTCGACCCCGTGCGCTACCTCGGCAACCGCTCGACGGGCCGCATGGGCTATGCCATCGCGCAGCAGGCAAAGGGCCGCGGCGCAGAAGTCGTGCTGATCTCCGGCCCGAGCGCCCTGCCTGTGCCCGACGGCGTGCGCATCGTACGCGTCGAGACGGCGCGGCAGATGCGCGAAGCCGTGCTCCGGGAATTCCCGACAGCGGACATCGTCATCAAGGCGGCCGCCGTCGCCGACTACCGGCCCAAGATCGTAGCGGCCGACAAGATCAAGAAGCAGGACGGGGAGTTCACGCTCGTGCTCGAGCGCAACCCCGACATCCTCTACGAGCTCGGCCAGAAGAAGGCGCACCAGATCCTCGTCGGCTTCGCCGCAGAAACGCAGCACGTCGAGGACTACGCCAAGGCCAAGCTCGCTAAGAAGAACCTCGACTTCATCGTCGCCAACGACGTCTCCGAGAAGGACGCGGGCTTTGGCACCGAGACGAACCGCGTCAAGATCTTCGCGCGGGACGGCCGCATGTGGGACTACCCGCTCATGAGCAAGAGCGCGATCGGCGGGATCATACTCGACCATGTGCAGGAAAAGTTGACATTGGGTTGACATCGTAGCGGGGCGGGGGCGTGTATTCCGGCTTCAGAAGCTCCGCGAAATGGGGCCTATGCCAGGGCTCGCTCCTATGCCGCTTCGCCGCCTGCCGCGGCGTCCTGACATAGTAGAAAGACGCAGGCAGATACGCAGGCCCCAGCCCTGCGGGCAGTCGCTGCGCTTCTTCCAGGCGGAACACGCGCCCCCGCCCTGAGCTCATTTTTTAGTCCGTCGCTTGAAACGGAGCGTTCCTTCTGTGCAAGATGATACCGCATCGCAACTAGGGGCGGGGGGATATATTTCCCCACCCTCAGGCAGTGCCTTTTTACTGCCACAGCTCGACTCGTACGGTGGGCTCATATGCGATGGCCTGACTAGGCGGGGTGGAGACTATTTCGCTTGCAGGAACGGAGTGACTGCCCGCAGGGCTGCCACGCAAACGAGCTTGGCTTTGTTTGCGATGTAAAAGCGTCGCTGTATGCGGCGCAGCTCCTTAGTACTGGAGATATACCTTGCGGGGCTTAACCGAAATAGTCTCCACCCCGCCCCCTACGATGTTATACAAAAAAGGGCTGCCGCTTTCGCGACAGCTCTTTTTGCAGGCGTCAGCCCATAGCTTATTTCTTTGCCTTGTTGCTTGCCTTTGCGTTTTTTGCATTCTCCTGCGGTGCGAATGGCGTCAGGGCGAAGTAGTCGAGCTCGCCTTTGCTGTTGAAGATGAACTCGCAGCGGACGACTTTTGCCTTGTCAAAGCTCATGAGATAGATGAACTGATCCGTCTTGTCGAAGCGCGTCCACGAGACGAAGCGGCTCTCCTTGAGCGTGCCGAGTTCCTTGGCCATGCGCTGCTGTGCCTTGAGCATCTCAGATGCCTTGACGTTCTTCTTGGCATCGGCGCTCATGACGGCGAGGGCAGAGGCCGAGTCCTGCTTGACGAGCATGGCGTTGATCCACTGGTTCGAGATCGTCTCTTCGCTCTCGAATGCCTTGGCGTTCGAGGACGGAGCAGCCATGGCCGTTGCCGGCAGGATGAGCAGGCAGAGCATCATCGCGAGTAAATAGATTTTCTTCATAAAAACAATACACCTCCTGACAGCCATTGTACCGCATTTCTATCTTTCCTGTAAAGCGATTCTTGCGGATGTCCGCGCTGGCCGGGAGCCTGCATTGCAGTGTGTTTTATCTTCTATTCTATATCTTAGGTATCTAGGGGGTTACATTTTGCTCGAACAATTGATATTCACGATGGGCGGCCCTCTGCGGGCGGGCAGCCTGCGGGTCGAGGTGGCGGTGCGCGAGCGCAAGGTCTATGTCGGCGCGGCCCAGGCGGATTCGCTCGAGGAGCTGCCGCAGGAACTCGCTCCGGACGCTCTTGTAGAGTTGCCGAACGGCCGCCGCTGGCTGCGCAAGCTCGACAAGCTCGCCATCGCGCAGCGCTGGCGCTCGCGCTTCACGGCGTCGGCGCCGCTCTCGGCGGACACGCGCTGGCAGCTGCTCTACAAGGAGCAGGGCAAGAATGCGCGCCACATCACGGGGCTTGGGGCGTTCCCCGAGAACTGGACGTCGTTCGTCGACTGCCTCAATGAATTGCCGGACGTCTCCATCCAGCAGCAGAACCACCTCGAGTACATCCGCTTCCTGCTCGTCGAGAAGGTGCCCGTCATCACGGGGCGGAAGAGGACGGTCGTGGAGCTGCGCGAGAAGCTCGTCCTCGACCGCCGCAAGCGCATGATCCTCTACAATCGCCACAAGGAGGACTTCGGCACGGAGCGCCATGCCTACGATCTGCCGAAGGCGGTGAGCAATCTGCTCGATGCGCTCGACAAACCGGCTGCCTTCGAGCAGCGCCTGCACGTGCGCTGCATCGACGGCTCGGATACGGGGGCGCGGCTCATCGTGCACTGGCAGCGCCACGACCGCCTCGAGGCGGGGCTCACTTGCCATTACGATGCACAGGACATGCCGGCGGACTGGCCGCTCTTCCTGCGCATGCTGCACGAGGCCATGGGCGGCATCCGCGGCCGCTTCTTTGCGCTCGATCGCTTCCCGTTCGAGAGCGCGGCGCAGGCGAGCGCACAGCCATGAGGCAGAGCGCTCGATGTAGCAGGGAAATTGACAGGCATTGGATTCCTGCTATACTGAAGGTATTAATAAATACAGCGTATCTGCAAGAATACGATAGATGAGAGAATGCGGCTCAAGATCAATGAAGATCCATGTACAGCATATACAGCATATACAGTATATACGGTGCGATGGGATGCGATATGAGCCGGGAAAGAGGGGATACTATGCAGATTTCCAGCCGTTTCACCATTGCGGTTCACATCTTTGCCTGCATCGAGGCGTTCGAGGACCAGTACAAGCTCACGAGCGATTTCCTCGCGGGCAGCGTCAATGTCAACCCCGTCATCATCCGCAAGACGATGTCCCAGCTCCAGAAGGCCGGGCTCATCAAGGTCGCGCGCGGCACGGGCGGCATCAGGATCACGCGTCCGCTCGAGGAGATCACGCTCTTAGACATCTTCGAGGCTGTCGAGTCCATCGACCACGATCATCTCTTCCACTTCCACGACAATCCGAATCCGGCCTGCCCGGTCGGCCGCAACATCCACAAGATACTCGACGGCTACCTGCAAGATGCCCAGCGCGCGCTCGAGCAGGAGCTCGCCAAGACGACGCTCGCCGACATCCAGCAGGAGACGCTGGCCTGTCTCGCAAAGGATGCTGCTGCAGATCAGCAGGGATGATGGGGGCACAGCATGAATAAGATCCTTGCCATGATGAAGCAGCACGAGCGCGCGCTGGCACTACTCGCCGTCATTGTCCTCGTCCTGCTCGGCAACGGCCAGCTGGCCATCACGGACCCCGTCGAATCGAACTACGCGTTGACCGCCAAGGAGATGCTAGTAGCTGGCGACTTCACCTCGCCGCGCATCTACGGGAATTACTGGTATGATAAACCGATCTTCTTTTACTGGGAACTCCTCGCGGCTTTCCAGATCTTCGGCACGGGAGAGTTTGCTGCGCGCTTTTTTCCGGCTGTGTTCTCGATGCTCAATGTGCTTGAGACGTATTACTTCGCGCGCAAGCTCTACGACAGGGCTACGGCCTTCCTCTCGGCCATCATCTTCGGTACGACGATCGCCTTCTTCTACCTCTCGAAGGCCGTCATCACGGACATGACGTTCGTCTTCTTCTTCAACGCCGTGCTCATCGCCTTCTACCTCGCTTACCGCAGCGGCAGGCGATGGCTCTACCTCGCGGCCTTCTTCTTCTCGGGACTGACCGTCCTGACGAAGGGCCCGATAGGCTTCCTGCTGCCGGGCTTCATCCTGCTCGTCTTCCTTTGCGTGAGGCGGCGGGCGGGGGAGGTCCTGCACATGAAGTGGCTGCCCGGCATGGCCGTCTTCCTCGCCGTCGGCGGCTCGTGGTACTACGTCATGTACCGCCTGCACGGCATGGCATTCATCGACACGTTCTTCGGCGTGCACAATTTCCTGCGCGCCCGCGTGGCCGAGCATGCGCGCGACGATGTCTTCTACTACTACACGCTCATTTTCCTCGTGGGCTTCGCGCCATGGTCGTTCGTCGTGCTCTACCAGGTCAAGAAGCGCTGGGCAGAGCTCAGGGAGAGGGTGAAGCAGCGGCGCGTGAGCGATGCGGCCATCTTCCTCTTTGTCTGGGCGCTGCTCGTCAACCTCTTCTTCCAGTGCATGGCGACGAAGTACGTCACCTACACGCAGCCGGCCTTCCTGCCGATGGCCATCCTCGCGGGCCGCTTCCTGCTGCCGAAGATGCGCCTCGTCAAGCGGACTGCCGCCTGCATGTACGTGCTCTACGCCGTGCTGATCTTCGTGGCCGCCATCCCGCTCTGCGAGCAGCAGTCGGGGCGCACGACGGCCGCTGCTTTAAGGAATCTTAATCCCGGTGATTACCTCGTCGTTAACTACGGCGACTATAATAATGACCGTATCCACTACAAGGCCTCGACGGTCTTCTACTACGGGGAGAACATCCCCGAGCTTATCGGGCGCGAGGAGATGGAGGACGTCCGGCCCGGCGGCATGAGCTGGAACGCCAAGAATGTCATGCCGTTTCTCGCCTATGAGGACCTGCCGCCCGAGACGCCGATCCTCATCATCTGCGAGACGGAGCGGCTGCCTTTCCTGCGCGGCCGCCTCGCCGACAGCGCTCTCGAGAACGTCTACGAGTCACAGGGCACGACGATTGTCAAGGCCATCGTGCCGCGCCGCCGCATCGCCAATCCCGGCGATGCGGAATAAAAACACAGAAGGAACACAGAAGGATAGAAGGGAAGTCTAGATATCCATGGAGAAAAAGAGACTGTCCATCGTCGTACCCGTCTACAACGAGGAGGACAATCTGCATCATTTCTACGAAGCCGTCCGTCAGACGATGGCAGGTCTTGACCTTGACTGGGAAATCATCTTTGTCGACGACGGATCGCGCGACAAGAGCCGCGCCATCCTCGCGAAGCTCGAGCGTGAAGACGCACGCGTCCAGCCGATGCTGCTCGCACGAAACTACGGCCATCAGATTGCGCTGACCTGCGGCCTCGACCACGCCGACGGCGATGTCGTCATCACGATGGACGGCGACATGCAGCACCCGCCCGAGCTCATCCCGGAGCTCTTGAAGTACTGGCGCGAGGGCTGCGACGTCGTGCAGACGATACGCGATGCGACGCGCGACGCCTCGTGGCTCAAGCGTACGACATCGGCCGGCTACTACAAGTTCCTCAACCTCATCTCGGAGGTGCCCGTGCAGCCGGGCGGCTCCGACTTCCGCCTGATGGACCGCAAGGCCGTGCTCGCCTTCCGGCGCTACCGCGAGCACGCGCGCTTCATCCGCGGGCTCATCGGCGCGATGGGCTTCCGCCAGAAGCAGCTGCACTTCACGGCGCCGCCGCGCTTTGCGGGCAGCTCGAAGTTCTCGCCGCGCAAGATGTGGCGCCTCGCTGTCGACGGCGTCTTCACGTGCTCGACCTTCCCGCTGCGCCTCGGCCTCTACTTTGGCATGGCGAGCCTCTTCGCGAGCATCTGCCTCTTCCTGCACGTGCTCTATGAGACCTTCGTCCGCGAGGACACGGCGGCGGGCTGGCCGACGATCATGGCTTGCCTGCTCTTCTTCGGCGGCATGCAGCTCCTGATCCTCGGCATCATCGGCGAGTATCTCGGCCGCACCTACGAGGAGACGAAGCGCCGTCCGCTCTACCTCCTCGCGCGCGGCAAGCCCGAAGACCTCGCGCACGGCCTCGATGACGAGGCGGCAGCTTCGGCCATCGCCATGGCCAATGAGTCGGCAGAAGAGCCGGAGCCTGCCCATGAGAGTTGACTGGCAGACCATCCGGCACCACTTCTTCACGCGCGCCTTCCTGATCTTCCTCGTCATCGGCACGCTCAACACCTTCCTCTGCAGCTTCCTCGCGATGATCCTCGAGCCGCTCGTCCGCAATGCGAACCTCGCATTCAATATCGGCTATCTGCTGAGCAATGGCAATGCGTATCTGCTCAACAGCCGCTTCGTCTTCCCGACGCGCATGACGCTCGCGCGCTACGTGAAGTTCTTCCTCTCGTACGTGCCGAACTACATCATCCAGAACGCCATCGTCTTCATCTGCTACAATCTGCTCGGCCTGCCGTCGCTCGCGAGCTACCTGCTCGCCGCCATCCTCGGCGTGCCGATCACCTTCCTCTGCGTCAAGATCTTCGCCTTTGGCCGCCATTGAGCGGTGGGGAAGAAGAGGCATTGTGACTTTTAACATAGTTCCGTGATATTTTCTGTTCCACGCGCAGAAGCAGCCGGGACTCTGCTACGTCGGCGTCCACGTGAAGAACGGCCACATCCGAGCCGAAGACCTCCGGGCATTTGCCGAGCTGCTCGAGGGCCGCGTCGCCGATGCAGAACTGCTGGATCTGCTCAAGGCGCTTGTCTCGCAGTACCTCGACTTGCGCAAAGAAGGCGAGGCATTCCATGCGACCGTCGCGCGCACAGGCCGTGCGGTATGGCAGTCCGTCATCGACCAATACATAATCCGCTGATAATCTTGACAATACGATACAATCTGATTATAATGAAAGCTGTAATTGCATAACTGGGGAGCTTGTGGCAGAGTGCAGAGCAGGCTGAGAGGGGGCTGGTGGTCCCGACCCGTGAACCTGATTTGGATAATGCCAACGTAGGGACAGCAATGCTTCGCCGCAGGCGGAGCAGGATGAGCGATAAGCGAAGGAAGACCAATCGGGTCTTCCTTCTTTTTTATTTGGAACATCGAGGTGAGACTATGGTCACGATCAATGGAGAAGCACAGGCAAAAGACGGCATAATGCTCCTGGAGTACCTGAAGGCGGCCGGCTACGACAGCCGCGCCGTCGCCGTCGAGTACAACGGTGCCATCCTCGCGAAAGACGCATATGAGACGACGGAGCTCAGGGCGGGCGATGTCGTCGAGGTCGTCTGCTTCATGGGCGGCGGCGCCTGAGCCGCGCCCGGGCTCATGACCGGTAGGATATGGAGATTGGAACAGCAAGAAAGAAGACGATAGAAATGACAGAATCCACAAAATCGACGAAATCCATGCAATCCATCGAGGAGAAGATGGCCGAGGACAGCTTTGTGCTCGGCGGCCACACGTTCCACTCGCGCTTCATCCTCGGCTCGGGCAAGTACTCGCTCGAACTCATCGACGCGGCCGTGTGCTATGCCGAGGCAGAGCTCGTGACGGTGGCCGTGCGCCGTGCGAACACGAAGGAGAAGGAGAACATCCTCGACTACGTGCCCAAGACGGTCACGCTGCTGCCGAATACCTCGGGCGCCCGCACGGCGGAGGAGGCCGTGCGCATCGCGCACCTCGCCAAGGCGCTCGGATGCGGCGACTTCATCAAGATCGAGATCATGCGCGACTCGAAGTACCTGCTGCCCGACAACAACGAGACGATCCGCGCGACCGAAATGCTCGCCAAGGAGGGCTTCGTCGTGCTGCCCTACATGTACCCCGACCTCTACGCCGCCCGCGCGCTCGTCGATGCCGGTGCAGCGGCCGTCATGCCGCTCGCCGCGCCGATTGGCTCGAACAAGGGACTCGCGACGAAGGAATTCCTGCAGATCCTCATCGACGAGATCGACCTGCCGATCATCGTCGACGCCGGCATCGGCAAGCCGTCGGAGGCCTGCGCGGCGATGGAGATGGGCGCCGCGGCCATCATGGCGAACACGGCTCTCGCGACGGCCGGCGATGTGTCGCTCATGGCCTCGGCGATGCGCGATGCGATCCGCGCCGGTCGCAAGGCGTACCTCGCAGGCCTCGGCCGCGTGCTGACCCGCGGTGCTGCCGCTTCCGACCCGCTGACAGGCTTCCTGCATGACTGAGCGTAGAGAACAGAAAGGAAGCGCATTGTGATGACGAATCAGAAAAATAATTTCTTCATCGACTCGGACAAGCTCAGCGAGAAAGCCCTCGCCAAGAAGCACCGCCTGGAGACGGACCCCTCGAGCCGCACCGACCCGATGGCCTACTGGCCCGACATGGAGCAGATTGACCCGACTGTGCGCGAGACGGTCATCGCGGCCATGAACGACTACGACCCGAGCGCCTACACGATCCTCGACGCCAAGCGCGCCCTCGACCACGAGACGTGCACGATCGAGGACTTCAAGGCGCTGCTCTCGCCGGCCGCCCTGCCGCTCTTGGAGCAGATGGCGGAGCGCGCGAGCCGCGAGACGAGCCGTCACTTCGGCAACACGGTCTACCTTTTCACGCCGCTCTACATCGCCAATTACTGCGAGAACTACTGCGTCTACTGCGGCTTCAACTGCTACAACGACATCCACCGCCTGCAGCTCAGCAAGGACGAGATCGAGCACGAGATGCAGGTCATCGCCAAGAGCGGCATGGAGGAAATCCTCATGCTGACGGGCGAGAGCAAGGAGAAGAGCAGCGTTGCCTACATCGGTGAGGCCTGCAAGCTCGCGCGCAAGTACTTTCGCAACGTCGGCCTCGAAGTCTACCCGATGAATGTCGCCGACTACCGCTACCTGCACGAGTGCGGCGCCGACTACGTCACCGTCTTCCAGGAGACATACAACCTCAAGAAATACGAGACACTTCACCTCATGGGCCACAAGCGCGTCTGGCCGTACCGTTTCGAGGCGCAGGAGCGCGCCCTGATGGGCGGCATGCGCGGCGTCGGCTTCTCGGCACTCTTAGGCCTCGCCGACTTCCGCAAGGACGCCCTTGCGACAGCACTGCACGTCTACTACCTGCAGCGCAAGTACCCGCAGGCCGAGTTCTCGCTCTCGTGTCCGCGCCTGCGCCCGATCATCAACAATGAGAAGATCAATCCGCAGGATGTCGGCGAGCGCCAGCTCTGCCAGATTCTCTGCGCCTACCGCATCTTCCTGCCGTATGTCGGCATCACCGTCTCCTCGCGCGAGAGCGCGGCCTTCCGCAACGGCATCGTCAAGATCGCTGCGACGAAGATTTCCGCCGGCGTCTCGACGGGCATCGGCGACCACGAGGAGAAGTACACGGGGAAGGGAGAGGGCGAGACCGGCGACGCGCAGTTCGAGATCTGCGACAGCCGCAGCCTGCGCCGCATGTACGCGGACATGGCCGGCGAGGGCCTGCAGCCAGTGCTCAATGACTATGTGTATCTCTAAGAAAGTCCCTCCTGCGAAGCAGGAGCATTTAATCGCGGTGACCAACCGCCATCTCTTTGATGAGGCAGGAGGGCAGTCAGCCTTCCTCGCGCGCCTCGAACAGGTAGCCGCCGCACATCCTGCCGCCGTCATCCTGCGCGAGAAGGACATGGAGGAGGGGGACTATGAGGTACTGGCGCGGAAGGTACAGATCCTCTGCTGCCGCCATCAGGTGACCTTTATCGCGCATACCTTCGTCGGTGCGGCGAAGCGGCTCCATGCCGACGGCCTTCACCTGCCACTTCCCCTCCTGCGCACCATGCGTCAGGAAGGGAGGGCGTTGCCTGGGCGGCTCGGCACCTCGTGCCATTCGCTCGAAGACGTGCGCGAAGCGGAACAGCTCGGCTGCTCGTATCTCATCGCGGGCCACATCTATGAGACCACCTGCAAGCCGGGCCTGCCGCCGCGCGGCCTCCGCTTCCTGCGCGAAGCCGTCGCTTCGACAGCGCTTCCTGTCTACGCCATCGGCGGCATCACGCCCGAGCGCCTGCCCGAAGTCCTCGCGGCGGACGCGGCGGGCGGCTGCGCGATGAGCTCCCTGATGCAGGGGCCCCTCTGGCTGGCGGCACAAAATAATCCGTGACTTTTATCACTACATGTTGACATTTCTCGCAGACGGCTGTATAATAGCCATAAATTGTTAAACATATCAACAAAGTATGCATTAACAAGATACGAGAGTCATTCGTCAACGAAAGCTCACGATAAGGCCTGTGGCAGGAGTCTGTTCTGTCAGGGTGTCTTTATCGCGAGCTTTTTCTGGTATTATGGAGGGATTTTACATGAAATTGACAGTAAACGGCAAAGAACTGACCATCGAGAAGTCCATCAACCTCAAGGACCTGCTCGTCATCGCCAAGGCGGAGCAGCCGGACTATGTGACGGTCGAGCTCAACGGTGAGTTCGTCGATCACTCGGGCTTTGAGTCGACGTTCGTCAAGGACGGCGACAAGATGGAATTCCTCTATTTCATGGGAGGCGGCGCAAGATGAGCTCTTTGACGAATGAACAGATTGAACGCTATTCGCGCCACATCATCCTCGACAAGGTCGGCGGCAAGGGGCAGGAGAAGCTGCTCAATGGCAAGGTCCTCGTGATCGGCACGGGCGGCCTCGGCGCACCGGCTGCCATGTACCTCGCAGCGGCCGGCGTCGGCACGATCGGCCTCGTCGACTTCGATGTCGTCGACCTCTCGAACCTGCAGCGCCAGATCATCCACCAGACGAAGGATGTCGGCAAGGCCAAGGTCCAGTCGGGCCAGGAGACAATCGCGGCGATGAACCCGGACGTCGAGGTCCACACCTACAACGAGATGGTGACGTCGAAGAACATCCGCGACATCATCCGCGACCAGGACTACGACTTCATCATCGACGGCACCGATAACTTCCCGGCGAAGTTCCTGATCAACGATGCGTGCGTCTTCGAGAAGAAGCCGTTCTCCCATGCGGGCATCATCCGCTTCCAGGGCCAGCTCATGACGTACGTGCCGGGCAAGGGCCCGTGCTACCGCTGCGTCTTCCCGACGATGCCGCCGAAAGACGCTGTGCCGACCTGCCGTCAGGCCGGTGTGCTCGGCGTCATGGGCGGCGTCATCGGCACGCTGCAGGCGACGGAAGCACTCAAGTACATCCTCGGCATCGGCGACCTCCTGACGGGCTATCTCCTGACGTACGACGCCCTGACGATGACCTTCCGCAAGATCAAGATCCCGCGAAACCCGAACTGCGGCATCTGCAGCGATCACCCGACGATCACCGAGCTCATCGACTACGAGCAGCCGGCCTGCGACCTGCGCCATCACTGAGGGGGAGAGCATGATCATTCATCTGAAACTGGAGGACTACCTCACAATGGTGCAGCACGCGCGCAAGACCGCGCCAGTAGAAGACTGCGGCCTGATTGGCGGCCGCATCGACGAAGCGACTGGCGAGAAATTCGTGGAGAAAGTCTTCTTCCTGACGAACACCGATCACAGCGAAGAACACTTCTCCCTCGATCCCAAAGAACAATTCGCCGCCGTCAAAGAGCTGCGCGTCCAAGGACTCGAGCTCCTCGGCAACTGGCACAGCCACCCCGCATCCCCCTCCCGCCCGAGCGAAGAAGACAAGCGCCTCGCCTACGACAGCCGCGCGAGCTACTTCATCCTCTCCCTCAACGGCGGCGAACCCGTTTTGAACAGTTTCCATGTTGAGAAACAGACCGACGTGAGCAAAGAGGACCTGCGCATCCGTTAAAAGCAGGTAGTGGCAGGCAGTGCGTTTCGAGTGAGGGACATCGATAAGCGAAGCTTCAGTCTGCTGCGCGGAGCGTTCGATGTCCCTCACTCGGAACGTCGATCATGCGAGCACGGAAGGCGGGGGCAGCTGGCCCGGCGCTGCGCGTGACGGCCTGCTAAGGGCCAGCCGCCCCCTCACTTCCTCCGGCGAGTTTGCAGTCAATGAGTTCCGACAGAGGGGCATCTATAAGCGAAGCTTCAGCCTGCTGCGCGAAGCGTTAGATGCCCCTCTGTCGGAACGTCATCCATGCTCTCTCTTATACGGAACGTCATCCATGCTCTCTCTTATTCTGTAATCATTCCGTAATCATCTATGTGTATATCTTAGGAGGAATTCCCATGGCAGTTGATTATAAAGAGCTCAAAAAAGGCGGCTTCATGCGCCAGCGCCAGAAAGACCATTTCTCGATGCGCCTGAAGTCCGTCGGCGGCCACTTCACCGCGGCCCAGCTCGGCACCGTGCAGAAAGTCGCGGAGCAGTACGGCAAGGGTTACGTGCACCTGACCTCACGCCAGGGCATCGAGATTCCCTTCATCCGCCTCGAGGATATCGACGCCGTCAAGAAAGCCCTGCACGAGGGCGGCGTCTCCGTCGGCGTCTGCGGGCCGCGCGTGCGCACGATCACGGCCTGCCAGGGTTGCGCCGTCTGCGCCTCGGGCCTCATCGACACGCAGCACCTCGCACAGGAGTTTGATAAGCGCTACGGCGGTCGCAAGCTGCCGCACAAGTTCAAGTTTGGCTTCACCGGCTGCCACAACAACTGCCTCAAGGCCGAGGAGAACGACTTCGGCGTCAAGGGCGGCGTCGAGCCGAAGTGGGCGTCTGATTCCTGCACGTTCTGCGGCGTCTGCGAAGCCGTCTGCCCGGAGAAGGCCATCACGGTCAAAGCAGACGAGGGCAAGGTCGTGCTCGACGAGTCGAAGTGCGTCTACTGCGGCAAGTGCATCAAGAGCTGCCCGACGGACGCCTGGCAGGGCAAGGCCGGCTTCGTCATCTCGTTCGGCGGCCTCTACGGCAACCGCATCGCGGTCGGCCGCCATTTCCTGCCAATCGTCTTTGAAGAGGAGAAACTCTATGAACTCGTCGACACAACGCTCGCTTTCTTTGAGAAGTACGCGAAGCCGAGCGAGCGCTTTGCCAACTGCCTGGATCGCGTCGGCTGGGACAAACTGGAAGAGGAGGTAAACAAAGTATTATGAGTGAAGCAGTAAAGACCGACGGCACGATCGACATCACGGATGTCGTCTGCCCCATCACCTTTGTCAAAGTCAAGCTGGCCCTCGAGGATCTCGAGGACGGCCAGACGCTTGCCGTGCACCTCAATGACGGCGAGCCAATCCAGAATGTGCCGCGCAGCCTCAAGGACGAGGACCACAAGGTCCTCTCCGTCAAGAAGCGCGAGGACGGTACGTACGACCTTATCGTCAAGAAGTATGGCCTGTTAGAGTGAGCTTGTGCCGCTCAGATTATTTGAAATACTGTATACATGTAAATCGAGTGTTGACGAATGCAGGAGGCCCTGCTATTATAGAGACATCAGCAAGAGGCAATGGAGCCCCGAAGAATCAGGTACCGGATTCTTCGGGGTTTTTCTGTTCACTGGCTGGTACACTTTCCGTTGAAATCCCCAAAACCCAAAATACGGCCAGGAATGGACAAAGGCGTCCGGCGGGCATGAGAAACCTCATCGAGGCTCATGCCGCTGGACGCCTTTTGCATTTGACCCTGATTCAGCGGCGGGTGAATGGAACGGGAAAAGTTATTATATTTTACAATCGCTGCAACTTTTTTGAAGTAATGGAAAGGAATGGATTCTTATGATTGACACTGGCGATACGGCCTGGGTGCTCATCAGTGCAGCCCTGGTCTTTGTAATGACACCTGGTCTCGCGTTCTTCTACGGCGGCATGGTCCGCAGCAAGAACGTCCTGACAACTATCATGCAGAGTTTCTTCATCATCGCGATGATCTCCGTTGAGTGGGTCATCCTCGGCTATGCCATGACGTTCGGCACGGACATTGGCGGCTTCATCGGCAGCCTCGACAAGGTCGGCCTTGCCGGTGTCGGCCTCAACGTCCTCGAGAACGGCACGATCCCGGAGCTCGCCTTCGTCGCCTTCCAGTGCATGTTTGCCGTCATCACGCCGGCCCTCATCACGGGCGCGTTCGCAGAGCGCATGCGCTTCGCAGCCTTTGCTGTCCTGATCCTGCTCTGGGCCATCTTCATCTACAACCCGATGGCTCACTGGGTATGGGGCGGCGGCTTCCTCGCAGAGCTCGGCGCGATTGACTTCGCCGGCGGCCTCGTCATCCACATCCTTTCCGGTGTGTCCGGCCTGACGATCTGCATCCTGCTCGGCACGCGCCGCGGCTACGGCCAGTTCGCCATGATCCCGCACAACCTGCCGATGACGGTTCTCGGCGCAGCACTCCTCTGGTTCGGCTGGTTCGGCTTCAACGCCGGCTCGGCTCTCGGCGCAAACGGCCTCGCCGCCAACGCATTCGTCACGACGCAGGCAGCAGCTGCTGCTGCAACGGTCTCCTGGGTACTCGTTGAGTGGTACCGCAACGGCAAGCCGACCATCCTCGGTGCGGCTTCCGGCTGCATCGCCGGCCTCGTTGCCATCACGCCAGCTGCCGGCTTTGTAAAGCCGATGCCGGCGCTCGCCATTGGTTTTATCGGTGGTATTGTCTGCTACCTCGCCGTCGCTGTCCTCAAAGAGAAGCTCGGCTACGATGATTCGCTCGATGCCTTTGGTGTTCACGGCATCGGTGGTACGTGGGGCTCCATCGCAACGGGCCTCTGGGCTACGACGGAAGTCAACCCGGCCGGTGCTGACGGCCTCTTCTACGGCGAGACACACCTGCTCTTCGCTCAGGTCGTTTCGGTCATCGTTGCTTATGCTCTTGCCATTGTCGGTACGTACATCCTCTTCAAGATCGTCAGCCACTTCATGAAGGTCCGCGCAGATGAGACGGAAGAAATTGCAGGTCTCGATATCGTCGAGCACGGCGAGCGCGGCTATGCCAGCGCCATGATGGCCGGCAGCCCGATTGCATCCCTCGAGAACTCCAGCGAGATGCTCGCAAACACGATTCTAAGTACGCAGAAAGAGTGAGGCAGCTATGAAGATCACGAAAGTAGAAATCATCACACGTGCCAGCAAGCTCGAAGAACTCAAGCAGGCACTTAACGATATCGGCGTGCTCGGCATGACCGTCAGCCAGGTATTCGGCTGCGGCCTGTCGAAAGGCCACACGGAAGTCTACCGCGGCAAGGAATACGACATCAACCTCGTCCCAAAGATCAAGCTGGAGACCGTCGTCTGTGAGATTCCGGTCGAGCGCGTGCTCGAAGTCGCACAGAAAGCCGTGCGCACAGGCAACATCGGCGATGGCAAGATCTTCGTCTACGAGCTCACCGATGCCGTCCGCATCCGCACCGGCGACCGCGGCCCGGAAGCCATCATGGACACCAAATAAGGTATCCTGAACATATAACTCGAATCCTCATAACCCCATAGATTTGATGTATCCCCAAATGGAGGGCCCCGCAAGGGGGATATAAAAAATCCTGCTGAAACCCACGCGTTCCGGCAGGATTTTTCTTGTTTGCCGCGAAATAAGAACATAGGAAAGAATTGCCAGAAGGCAACTCCTTCTGGCAGGACAAGCAAGACGATGATTCTGATGCATCAGAAAGGGTGTGTTCCTATGAGACATACTGATTTTGATGGACGGTTGGACGGAATCATGGTACGTGCAGCAGTCCGTCTTCACGAGAGGATGGCGTTCGCCTTTGCGCGCGGCAACCTCGCAGATTACCTAAGGAAAATCGGAATGGCAGAAGAATTCGGCCTTGGCCCACAGCGCAATGCGAACCTCGCCAAGATCGAGGACGCCGCCATCCTCCTGCTCGCGCAGAAAATCCGCTGGGCGAGGAAGAGCGGCGCCCTGAAAAGCTACCTGCGGCAGATCAACATGCTTGAGTTGTTGCAGAAAGACAAGCGTCCGGGCAAGATAGGACACAATGTGGCTCATCTGCACCGGCTCCAGGCAACAGGGAAGAAACAGGACGAGTCCGCGCGGCCCGAGAGGGGGAACGTCATCCCCGTCCACTTCCGTACCGTTCCATGACACAGCAAGAGATTTTGCCACAAGTACAACAAGAGGCATAGGAGTTGCGGCTCCTATGCCTCTTGTTTTTTGCAGCGGACTTCTTCGAGTGAGAAGTTGGTCGAATACATTATGCATGTATCTCTCTCTTTGGCTCGAACGAAACCTTGAGAACCATTCCCATGCCATCTGCTAACCGTTGCAGGATTTTCAAGGATGGGTTGCGGGCACCGCTCTCAATGCGGCTGATCTCAGTCTGTGCAATACCAGTCTTTTCGGCCAATTCCTTCTGCGTAAGGTTCTGCCGGTTGCGAGCCTCGACAATTGCGCGGATGATGTTGATCTCAGGCTCCGATTCAGCGTATGCTTTTGCAAATGCTGGGTCCTTCATTCGTTTAGCTTTAAATTCTTGTAAGCTTTTCATCATAAATCCTCCTGTTGCTGTATGTAGTCTGCACGCCGCTCTTTTGCTAAGCGGATTTCCTTTGGTGGTGTCTTGTTGGTCTTTTTGACGAATCCATTTGTTATAATGATTTTACCACCGAGAAAGAAGAAAAAGAGCGCACGAGAGATGTTGCTAGATTGCTTACATCTCAGCTCAAAAATACCATCGCCTAAAGGCTTTGTGTAAGGTTCACGCAAGTCAGTACCCTTTTCTTCCAAGAGTTCCATCATCTGCACCATCTTAGCCTGCATTTTGTTCTCTAGACTCAATAAAAAATCTTCTACGGGTTTCTTGCCGTCTGTTGTTTCATAAAATTTGACTTCAAATCTCATATACTCCTCCTGCCTATATTTTATGAGATATATCTCATAATGTCAACCCCTAGAATGTTGCTAGATCTCAGATTGTGCATGGTCAACAATTTCCAGCACTCGTTTAGCAGCGATTGACACAAGAAGTGGCAAGAAAACAGCGACATCAGCCGATAGTCCTGAGTTTATTTAAATGCAGATAAATTTAATAGATAATATGTCATTACTATTATAAAACGTAATGACATATTATAACCAAGTAGATCTCGTGGAGCTTGTTCGGGATGTATGATCACCGACAGATAAACAGATAGAAAGACATAGATATTCAGACAAAAAGAGCGGTACAACAAAGATATGCCGTTCTTTTTGTTATGGAAAGAGACCGCTTTGCCGTTCTAGCCTTACTGCCTTGACCTTCCTCCAACAGCAGGGCATATTCTATTACTAGGTTATTTATTAGATTATTGTGTCATGATGGAGGTATGCAATGAAACAGGGAAAGTATATAGCTGCGGTTTTATCGCTTTACATGGCCTATGGACCGGCCATGGCTTTTGCAGCCAATACGACGACTGGCAGTGTTGGCATTGTTATTGAAGGAGATAATAATACCGTCTCCAGTTCGAATTCCATTACGCTCGGCAATGAAATCAGTTCTCTTGGAGGAGTGAATGTTGCTATTGGATACGGAAGCAAGGCAGGCAATCAGGAACAGCCACTAGGCCCGAATAACGCTAACGGTGCAACTGCCGTTGGCACCGGATCACAAGCGGTCAACTATCGAGCAACGGCTCTTGGCGATTACACGGTTGCTTCTGGGACGGATGCTATTGGCATAGGGACAAGCGCACAGGCGACAGGCGATCGATCCATATCGGCGGGTCTTTTATCAGAAGCGTCAGGCGTGAATGCCATCGCCATCGGGGATAGCTCCGTATCGAGCAGTAATGACACTGTAGCCATTGGAGAAAAGGCACACGCAACGAGCAGTCAATCGATCGCCATTGGCAGTGCTTCATCTTCTTCCGGTCTCTACAGCGTGGCGATCGGGTTGAATGCAAAAGCGACGAATGGTTGGTCTGTTGCCTTGGGCAATGGTTCAGAAACCGCCGCAGCTGTTTCAACCCGCACCATGGCAGTCGGAGGAAGGACCTATCAGACGGCCGGTGGAACTGCAAGGGGTACGGTAAGCGTGGGGAATGAAGCAGTCAAGCGCACGATCACGAATGTTGCAGCCGGCCGTGTAACAGCATCTTCGACCGATGCCATCAATGGCAGTCAGTTATTTGCAGTAACACAGAGCGTTGATGCAAATACTCAAAATATTGCAAAGGTAATCTCTGATACTACTGTGAAGGACGGCTCCTATATCAAGGGGAGCAATACCGTCGGACAGAACTTGTCCGCTCTGGACACTGGCCTCAAGACGACGAGCGTCCTCCTCGAGAACGACATCAGCCGTGCGGCGGCGGGCAGCAATGCTCTGGCGGCGCTGCATCCGATGCAGGAGTTCGATCCAGACGACAAGGCACAGTTCGCACTGGGCTACGGCCATTACCGCAATGCAAATGCGGGCGCTGTCGGTGCGTTCTACCAGCCGGATGAGAACAGCATGGTGAACTTCGGCGTTTCGTTCGGCAATGGCGATGCGGGCATCAACGCGGGCGTGACCTTCAAGTTCGGCCCTGGCGGCTCGGGTCACCATGCACTGACGAAGACGCAGATGGCCAAGGTCATCGACGCACAGTCGAAGGAGATCGACGAACTCAAGAAGGACAATGCCGACAAGGATAAGCGCATCGATGCTCTCGAGCAGAAGATGACGGAAATCCTTGCCAAGCTCGACAAGAGTCAGGGCTGATGGCTGGAAAGGAGAAGACATCGCAGATAACAAGGAATGTCGCCGTGTGGTCCAAGCGCCTGCGAGAACTCCGCCAGGCCAACAATCTGTCGAGACAGATGTGGCGAAGGTCCTCCGCTGCAGTCAGGTCGCGTACGGCATGTACGAGCTTGGCAAGCGCCGAATCTCGGTTGATAACCTCGTGAAGCTGGCAAGGTACTACCATGTATCGCTCGACTACCTGGCCGGACTCCAAGATCAGGACTGATTGACATCACGCTTCCATAGGATGAACAGAAGGCCGTGTGGCAAATGACACACGGCCTTCTTGTATATAGAAAACCCCTGGTTAGACCAGGGGTTCGATAAAGCTTTAGCGATGA
>ERZ1106978.612-NODE-612-length-24231-cov-49.838931_pt1 | contig 24231 bp, 20 predicted proteins | sample MGYA00403689_ERZ1106978 | MGnify/ENA primary metagenome ERZ1106978 (study PRJEB35170, sample SAMEA104062434) | human gut metagenome | biome: human gut; feature: human-associated habitat; material: faeces | place: Denmark | collected 2012-08-02 ...
TCCAGATTAGCCATTTTCTAACATACGACGCTTTTCTCCGCTCAGGATGACGAAATGCGCCGCACCGCCCCCGTTGAACCCATAGAACCCGCTGATCTCTGGCTACGCTCCCCGCTTCGCTCTTTTTCAGCAGGACCGGATGAATGACCGACCACTAAATATGATACAATAAGAAAAAGTTATTTTTAGGGAAACACTGATCCTGCGATCGGATCAGCATTTCCTTAGAATTCGAAAGAAAAAGGAGTGAAGGAGGCGTTTCCGCTTGGATCCATTTGTTCATCTCCACGTCCACACTGAGTACAGTCTTTTCGACGGCACATGCCGCATCAAGGAGCTTGTCTCTTATGTCAAGTCGCTCGGGCAGACGGCGGTCGCGATCACGGACCATGGTGTCATGTACGGTGCGGTCTATTTATATAAAGAGTGTATCGCGCAGGGCATCAAGCCGATCATCGGATGCGAGGTCTACGTCACGAGGAAGAGCCGCTTCGAGCGGGCGAAGGGCGAGAAGGAGAAGCTGGGGCATCTGATCCTTTTGGCAGAAACGAATGAGGGCTATCAGAATCTCATCAAGATCTGCTCGAAGGGGTGGACGGAGGGCTATTTTCATAAGCCGCGGGTAGACCATGAGCTTCTGTCCAAGTATCACAAAGGGCTCATTGCGTTGTCGGCCTGTGTTGCCGGCGAACTTCCGCAGGCGATCTTAAACCGCGACATGGATGAAGCCAGAAAGGTGATCCGCTACTACATCGATACGTTCGGGAAGGAGAACTATTTCCTCGAGCTGCAGAATCATGGCATCCCGGAAGAAGCGGATGTGCGTCCGGTACTGGCGTCTTTGGCAAAAGAGTATGGGCTGGGGCTGGTCGCGACGAATGATTTCCACTATACGAAAAAAGAGGATGCGAAGAGCCAGGAGATCAAGCTCTGCATCTCCACGGGAAAGACACTGGAAGATCCCTATCATTTCCATTTTCCGAATGACGAATTCTACTGCAAGAGCAGGGAGGAGATGCAGGCGATCTTAGGCGAGTATCCGGGTGCTATCGAGAATACGGCAAAGATCGCAGAGCGCTGTCATGTGACCTTCACCTTTGGCGACCACAAGCTCCCATCCTTTGATGTGCCGGAGGGCGAGACGTCCAAGTCATACCTGCGAAAGCTCTGCGAGGCGGCGATCCCGGAGCGCTATCCGGAGTCCACGGGAAAAGAGAAGGAGCGTCTGGATTATGAACTCGGTGTCATCAATCAGATGGGATTCTCGGATTACTTCCTGATCGTCATGGATTTCATCCGCTACGCGAAGACACATGGCATCCCAATCGGACCGGGGCGTGGGAGCGCGGCAGGAAGCATCGTCGCCTACCTCCTGCACATCACGGAAATCGACCCACTGCGTTTCGACCTTCTCTTTGAACGCTTCCTGAATCCGGAGCGAGTCTCCATGCCGGATATCGATACTGACCTCTGCTATCGCGGACGCGGGCAGGTCATCGCCTATCTCGCAGAGAAGTACGGTGCCGAGCAGGTGGCGCAGATCATCACCTTCGGTACGCTCGCGGCGCGTGCCGTCATCCGTGATGTCGGCCGTGTCATGAATCTGCCCCTTCGCGAAGTGGACAAGATCGCAAAGATGGTGCCGAGCGGCCCGGGCGTCACGCTGAAGAAGACGCTGGACGGCTCGAAGGAATTCAAAGACCTCTACGAGTCGAATGCGACGGTACACACTCTGATCGATCACTGCCTTGACCTGGAAGGGCTTTCCAGAAATTCCGGTACGCACGCCGCCGGCGTCGTCATCTGCTCGAAGCCCGTCGATGAGTACGTGCCGATCCAGCTCACTGCAGACGATTTCATCCAGACGCAGTACGAAAAAGATCAGGTCGAGCAGCTCGGCCTTCTCAAGATGGATCTCCTAGGGCTTAGAAATCTCACCGTCATTCATGATGCGGTCGAGATGATCCGGGCGAACCGCGGTGTCACCATCGACATCGACCGCATTCCTTCTGTCGACGAGAAGACGTGCGAGATGCTCTGCGCGGGCGACACCACAGGCGTTTTCCAGTCCGAGTCCTCCGGCTTTACGAATCTTCTGATGAAGCTCCACCCGGACCGCTTCGAAGATCTCATCCCGATGGTCGCCCTCTACCGTCCGGGTCCTTTGGGTAGCGGCATGGCGGAAGATTTCATCAAGAGAAAACATGGAGAGATCCCCATCGAGTACCCGCATCCATCCCTGGCTCCCATCCTGAAGGAAACCTACGGCGTCATCCTCTATCAGGAACAGGTCATGCAGATCGCCTCTGTCATGGGCGGCTTCTCCCTCGGCCAGTCCGACATGCTCCGCCGCGCCATGGGACACAAGGAGCCGGAGATCCTGCAGAAGAACCGGGATACCTTCGTCACAGGCGCCGTGAAGAATGGCGTCGATGAGAAGACGGCAAATTACGTCTTCGACCTCATGGTCCACTTTGCTGGTTACGGCTTCAATAAATCTCACAGCGTCTGCTACGGATGGATCGCCTGGCAGACCGCCTACCTCAAGGCGCACTACCGCGCTGAATTCATGGCTGCCATGATGACTTGCTACAATGGCGACAAGAACAAGGTCAGCCGCTACATTTCAGATACCAGAAGAGCCGGTGTGGAGATCGCCGCACCGGATGTCAATCTTTCGGAAGCCTATTTTTCCGTCAGCGGAAATAAGATCCTCTTCGGACTCGATGCCATCCAGAACGTCGGAGAGAACGCCGTCGAAGCCATCATCCGGGCACGACAGAAAGGCGGCCCCTTCACGTCCATGTCGGATTTCTTGGAGCGCGTCGAAGGCAAAGGTCTCAATAGCCGTGCCTGTGAAAGCCTCATCCGCTGCGGTGCGATGGACGGTTTCGGCTACAACCGCTCTCAGCTCCTCGCCGCACTCCCGCAGGTCATGAGTGATGTCGCCGCTGCGAAGAGCGACCGGGAGAGCGGACAGATGTCTCTCTTCGGCGGGGACGAGATGAAAAGCTCCGTCGTCTATCCGGATCTCGAAGACATGGACGCGGATGAAAAGATCGACTGGGAAAGGAAGCTCTTAGGCTTCTACGTCAGCGGGCATCCGCTCGAAAAGTACAAGAAGCAGATGGCCGCCTGCACGCCCATCTACCAGCTCGAGACCGAAGGCAGCCGCTACGACGGGAAGACGGTCACCTTGGGCGGCACTGTCACCCGTGTGAAGGGCATGGTCACCAAGAAGGGCGCGCCCATGGGCTACGTCACCATCGAAGACTATGAAAGTGAGATCGAAGCCGTCCTCTTCCCCTCCGTCTGGGAAGCCGCGCGTCCCTTCCTCACCGAAGACGCACCCATCTGTATCCGCGGCCGCGTCCAGTCGAACGAGCGAGAAGTCAAGATCTTAGCCGACAGCATCATACCGATGGCCCAGTTCCAAAAGACCGTTCGCATGCCGGTCGATGAAGTCCACCTCTACGTCGATCCCCGCCATGAGACAGACAAGGTCAGTGCCGCCCTCGCCAGAGTCCTTGCGAAATACCATGGCGGTACACCCGTCATCCTCCACCTCATATCCTCAAGGCAGGAGATCCGCATGGTGCCAAAATTCTATGTCGACTTTTCCGAAGAAGCCGAAGAAGCGCTGAAAGGGCTCCTCGGCAATGCGGCGGTCGAGGGGAGAAAGAATTAAGAAATAGTAGCTAGTGACTGGTGACTAGGGATTGGGGGTTCACTTCTAAGCTGACTTCTCAGCCGATGATAATTGATATTGCATAAACAGCGCCCTGCAGCGAATCTCGGGATTCCGTTGCAGGGCGTTTTTGTTGTTTATGAGAAATGGAAAATAGGAAGATGCGGAGAAATGTTTTCTTATCTAATAGCAATACATTGATTGATAAATTTGTTGATAAATAGTACAATGAGAACAGGAGGATACGACTATGGAAAATTTAGTGCCGGCTTTAAGAAACACGATCCCGATCAGTTTATTTAATAAAGGGATGGCGGGGAAGATTTTCAAAAGTGTCAAAGAAAATGGCTCCAAAGTTGTGATGAAGAACAATGTACCGGAATGCGTTCTCATGTCGCCCGAGAGCTATCTTGCAATGACTGAAAAACTGGAAAACGCTGAACTGCTTGCACTCGCGCTGCATCGGATCGAGAATGGGGCTTTTTCGCAGACCAAAGACTGGGATGAAGTACGAAAAGAACTTGGGATCTCATCCGAAGATCTTGCGGATGTTGATGATGCTGAGGTGGAATTTGAATGATATGGCATGTTCGTTTTTCCACTTTCGCAGAAAAGGATTGGAAAAGCTTTGATCGCTACCATCAGAAAGTCATTGATAAGGCCATCCAGAAAGTGATGCAGAACCCGACGGCGGATGGTTATGGAAAACCACTGGCGAATCTGAGCGGGAGCCATCTGCATGGTTTGTATAAGATCAAACTAAAAAAATCCGGCATTCGGATCGTCTACGCGCTGATTGAGGTGGAAGGTGAGATGCTGATTATTATTATCGGTGCGAGAGCGAATGATGAAGTATATGATATTGCGGCCAAACGCTATGCACGAATGAAAAAAGAGGAAAAAATCTGAAGACAGCAACAGCAGAACAAAGGAGGCAAGCCTGGCGGGCAGCCTCTTTTTGTTATGCTACATTTCGGAGCAAGGCAATAAGTTTTCGCAACTTTCTCACGCAAAAAGCTCCCAATTATGCTATACTTTAAACAAATATGGATAATGGGGACAGTAGGCGAAGCCTTATTTCTCTATAGCCCCGTTTACCCTGTGGCGCGGCGTTCGTGCCGCGTGGCATATGATTTCGACCTCACAGAAGGGAGACACTATGAAGTTTCTGGTTTGTATCAAACAGGTCGTCGACACATCGAAGATGGAAGTCGATCCGACCACAGGAAGACTGAAAAGAAATAATGCGAACAGCATCATGAATCCGCTGGATCTTCATGCGCTGGAAGCGGCATTCTCGCTGCGCGATGAAGTGGGCGGCACGGTGACGGTCATCACCATGGGTCCCCCGCAGGCAGCCGCTGTCCTGAAGGATGCGGTCGCTATGGGCGCTGATGAAGTATACCTCGTGACGGACCGCGCATTTGGCGGTGCAGATACTCTTGCGACGAGCTACACGCTGGCTAAGGCGATCGAGAAGCTGGGAACATTCGATCTCATTTTCTGCGGACAGGAGTCCATCGACAGCAATACGGCGCAGATCGGCCCGGAAATCGCTGCGACGCTCGGCATCGCGGATGTGAGTGCAGCCGTAGGCATTTCCTATGAGAAGGAAGGCTTCCTCACCGTGAAACGCCAGATCGGTGGGAATATCGAGGTGCTCGAGCTTGCTCTTCCGGCGGTCGTCACTGCGACAGAAGCGCTGAACCATGCGAGATACCCGAGCATCAAGGGTCTCCTCAAGAAGGATGAAGTGGAGATCGGAAATCTCACGGCAGCCGATCTGCCGGTCGATCCGGCGCGCATCGGCATGAAGGGCTCTCCGACGCAGGTCCGTCAGGTCCGTCCGGTCGTGCCGCCGAAAAAAGAAAATCTCCGCATCGAAGGAAAGACGACGGAAGAAGCGGCAGATCTCTTCCTATCGGCTATGCAGAAACTGAAGGTCATCTAAGGAGGGGCGAAATGGATTTTTCTGAACACAAAGGTATTTATGTCATCGGAGCGCTTGCGAATGGCAAGATCCAGAAGGTCACCGGTGAACTGACCGGCGAAGCCCGCGTACTGGCTGACCAGCTTGGGGAAGAGGTCGCAGTCGTCCTCATCGGTGCCGATCTCAAGGATCCGGCATCCTCGCTGATCTCCCTCGGCGCAGATAAGGTCTATGTGATCGATCATCCGCTCCTTGCCCACTATGATGGGAAAGCGTACCAGAAGGCACTGGCGCCGTTCCTCTTGGAGAAGAAGCCGGATACCATCATCTTTGGTGCGACGCCATTCGGCCGCGATCTCGCCCCGCGTCTGGCGGCAGAGCTCGTCTGCGGCGTCACGGCAGATGTGACGGAGCTTTCGGCAGATACCGAGAAGGGGCTGGTCATCTGGTCGCGTCCGGCGATGGATGGGAATATCATGGCAGATATCGTGTCTCCGGACTATCGTCCTCAGGTCGGCACGGTTCGCCCGGGCATCTTCAAGTACCCGCAAGCCGATGCTTCCCGCACGGGCGAGGTCATCTCCCTCTCCGTTTCCCTTGAAAAGGAGGATCTCGGCACGGTGCTGAAGGAGATCATCGCCGGTGAGAAGGACAGCCATCCGGTCGAAAATGCGAAGGTCGTCGTCGCAGGCGGCCGCGGCATTCGTACGGAGGAAGAATGGGCGAAGCTCCATGAGCTCGCTGATCTTCTGGGGGCAGCTGTCGGCTGCAGCCGTCCGATCGCAGAGCTCGGCTGGGAGCCGCATAGCCACCAGATCGGCCAGACCGGCAAGGGCGTCGCGCCGAAGATCTATTTCGCCCTCGGCATCTCGGGCGCGATGCAGCACATGTGCGCAGTCAATGCGGACATCGTCATCGCGGTCAATAAGGATCCGAAGGCGCCGATCATGGAAATGGCAGACTACGCTGTCGAAGCAGATCTGAAGGATTTCCTCCCGCTCCTCATCGAAAAGATCAAAGCACTGAAAAGCAAGTGAGGGATGAATGGTCAGGAATTGGAGACTGGGAGTCTCGAGTGACTAGTGACGGGTGACTGGATTAGAAAAATCTTTTCTCGTATCGTCATTTCGAGCGAAGCGAGAAATCTTTGTTGTTCGCGGTCAAACGAATCCTGTCAGAAAAGCTCAAACGGGAAACCTGCTTTTTTAAGAAACCTTCGGGCATCGCCACATCCATACTCTGCGGCGCTTCTATGTTTTTATGCGCCGCACCAACCCCCTTTGAACCTCTTGAACCTATAGAACCCGCTGAACCTCTTTCGCAGGCAATTAAGAGGCAGAACGCCCCAGTGGTAATATCCCTCATAAGCCATAATAATAACAATTTGTTACGGAGGTGAGACGTATGGCAGAAAGAAAAACTACCATATACTACAATCACAATTTCTATTATGATTTCTCCCAGATCATCGCGGCAGATGACAGAGGACTCCAATTTGGTGACGGATGCTATGAATGGATCCGCGTCTACAAAGGCCATCCGTTTGCTCTTTCCTATCACACCGACCGTCTGTACCGCTCCATGCGTCTTTTGGGCATTCGTCCCGTGACAGCGCCGGATGAATTCACCGAGATCGTGGAAACCGTCGTCGAAGAAAGCGGCATCGAAGAAGGCTATGTGAAGATTATCGTCACCCGCGGACAGGGCGATCATGATTTCCTGATCCCTGCCAGAAATCAGCTGCGTCCGAATGTCCTGGTCTACGCTAAACCGATCAGCTTGGATGCCATTGCCAAAGTGCAGGATGGCGTGAAGTGCATCACGATGAAAGATGATCGCGGACACCACTGCGACATTCTTTCCCTCTCTCAGGTGGATAATCTTCTTGCGCGTCAGGAAGCGCTGAAGCAGGGCTGCTACGACGGCATCTTCATCCGAGACGGCCTTCTGACCGAAGCCACCCACTCGAATGTCCTCATCGTCAAGGCGGGCGTCATCTGGACCACGGGCACGAATGAATTCATGACCCGCGGCATTACACGCTCCCTCGTCCTGTCCCGCGTCGCTCCGACTGCCGGTGTCACCTCCATCGATGATGCGGCAGATCCGGTCCGCCTCGAAGATATGATGAATGCGGAAGAAGTCTTCCTCACAAATTCTCAGGACGGTATCATCCCGGTCCTCTCCATCGACGGAAAGCCGATCGGCAATGGAGAAGTCGGCCCTGTCACCCGTAAGATCCAGCAGCACTATGCGCATCTCATGAGCGACGGTTTGCCGTAACAGGTTAGTATGTAAAAACGCACTGCGAATGATTTCGCGGTGCGTTTTTCTTTTGGGGGTCAGGGGCAGACTACGGGGCGTGCTGCCCCTTGCTTGGGGATGAAAGTCTCTCTTGAATGAGAAATTAGAAATGAGAAATGCGAAATGGTGGTGCGGCGCATAAAAATATGGAAGCGCCGCGAAGTATAAATCATGGCGATGCCATGAGCTGGCATTCCAGTCACAAGTCACAAGTCACAAGTCACTCAAGGCCCCTAATCCCTAATCCCTAATCCCTGATTTATAAACCTATTACCTATGGAGTCATGCATAGGCGGCTATGCTGCTCTATTTTATATTTCTACTAATACAACTCACGTAGGAGAAACACATGAGAGGAAGAATTTATAAAAGCCTGCTCTTTATGGGCATCATATCCGTGGTCGTGACATTCATACTCTCGGCCATCTTATATTACCAGGGCATGCAGGAGCAGATCAGTGCAGAGCTCGGGCGCACGGCGCATGTGCTTTCTGGTGCGATCTCTAAGGACAAGGAAGAGAGCAGCATCGAGTATCTGGACTGGGTCTTCAAAGACAATGAACGTGCCATTCACATCGTTTGGCTCGATACCGATGGCTCTGTCATCTATGACAGTGACCAAAAGGAGGAGGATTACAAGGCAAGCGGTGAAGTGAAGGCGGCGTTTGCGACGGGCAATGGACACGAAGTGCATAAGGACTCCTTTGACAAGCCGAAGAGCTATTATGCCGTCAGAGCAGATGACGGCACGGTACTCCGGCTTTCAAGCGGACGCATGGTGAATTACAAAGGCTACTCCTCCTACTTACCGGAGATCTTCATCTTCCTTCTGGTCTTCACCGTGGGCTGTCTGGCTGCTGCGGAACGGGAGACAGAAAGCATTTTGAAACCCTTCCATCTCTTGGGAGAACTCGTGCAGCGTATCATGAAGGGGGAGAAGGTGGACGAGCTGCCGCCGGAATATAAGGAACTGCGTCCTCTCATCCGCAAGGTCGAAGAGCAGCACAATGATATCGAAAACTATATGGAGGATATCGAAGAGGAAAGAAATACGATCCGCATCGTGGTCGATACCATCACAGACGGCATCATCCTTCTGAATGGCAGCCGGGAGATCATCGATTACAATAAGACGATCGAAGATATTTTCCATCCGAACGAAAACAAGCGCTTCCGCCGTATAGCGAGCCTTTATCATGATGAGGACTGGCTTCGAGTCATCGGCAAAGCCTACCACAGCGAGGGGAAGCAGGAGTACACCATGTACCTTTTTGATAAGCCCTTCCGTATGGTCATGAATCGGATCGTACTCACCGACGGAGAATCCGGTCTTCTCATCGTACTTCGTGATATGACGGCTTCTTATATGGCTGAAAAAATGCGCCGCGAATTCTCAGCTAATGTTTCGCATGAGCTGAAGACACCGCTGACCTCTATCAGCGGGTTCGCAGAAATGATTGCCAATGGCATGTACCAGAAGCCCGAGGAAGTGCGGCTCTTCGGCAGCCGCATCGTGAATGAATCCCAGCGAATGCTGACACTGATCGATACCATCATGCATCTTTCCAAGATCGAGGAGACAGAGACCACCATCACATGGAAGACCGTCTCTGTGGACAGCTTGGTGCGGTATGCAGCTGATCTCATTTCTCCACAGGCAGATGCCAAGCATGTCAAGGTGCATGTGGATACAGAGCCGCTTTATACCTATGGCAATGCAGCGCTTCTCTCTGAGCTTATCATGAATCTCCTGGATAATGCGGTGAAATACAATCATGAAGGCGGGGATGTATACGCACGCCTTTCACCGGAGGGGGCAGACAAGATTATCCTTACGGTATCGGATACAGGCATCGGCATCCCGAAGGATAAGCAGGGACGCGTCTTTGAGCGCTTCTACCGCGCCGAAGAGAGCCGGAACAAAGCGACCGGCGGCAGCGGACTGGGACTTGCGATCTGCAAGCATATCGTAGAAAAGCACAAAGGCATGCTCTCTATTGAAAGCACAGAAGGGGAAGGTACGACCGTCACTGTCGTCCTGCCGAGAATGAGCGAAGGCGACGTGGATCGGGAGCACGCTGAAGCGATGACGGCCAAGCAGGAAGCAGCAGATGCAGAGTCTGGTCGTCTCGCCGCCAAAGAAGCCGAAGAAGACAGAAAGGCCATCGAGGCTGCGGGTGATGCCAAAGGCGAAAAGGCGGGAAAAGACGTACACCATAAGGTCAAGAAGCCGAAGAAAGAAAAAGAAAAGAAAGAGAAGGGACGGAAGAAGGACGAGAAGAAGAAGAAGTGACTAGCGGCTGGGGACTAGTATTGCGTTTTCTAAATAACTGGCATGTAAGTCAACTTCCGAATCAAGTTAGGAGTGAGGAGTTAGGAGTGAGGAGTGAAGGTACGGCGCATAAAATGAGGAAGCGCCGCAGAGTTTTATATAAATGATGGAAAAACTGTTTTATATAATGACGGGGTATTGGTGCACTATATGAATTGTGTGACCCTTCCAGCACTTCTCACTTCTAACTAAGTCCGGCAGTCATACGGCTCATATTTTTCTCAAAATCTCTTGACACAGTCCCATTTCTGTAGTATCATATCTCTTGTAATTGATTGCAAGCAGAAGTCATCCGCTTCTCACCTTACATGGCGCAGGCTACTAAGGTTTACGTATGAACTCAAGGCGGACGGCAGATGCTGTCCGCCTTTACACTTGCAATGATTTCTATTTCGGAGGTGAAAAGAATAGGTAAGGAACTTCGCATCAATGAACAGATCCGCGCCAGAGAGGTGCGTGTTGTCAGCGATGCAAATGAACAATTGGGGATCATGACGCTCCATGAAGCGATTCGCATGGCGGAAGAAAAAGGACTTGATCTCGTCGAGGTGGCACCCAATGGCCGTCCACCCGTATGCCGTATCATGAACTATGGCAAATACAGATATGAACAGCAGAAACGTGATAAAGAAGCCAAGAAGAAACAGAAGGTATTCCAGATCAAAGAAGTCAAGCTTCGTCCAAATATCGAAGACCATGATTTCTTTGTCAAACTGAAGAATGCGCAGCGTTTCTTAGGTGATGGAAACAAAGTCAAAGTGACCATCATGTTCCGTGGCAGAGAAATGACCCATCCAGAACTTGGACAGGATGTTCTCGACCGTTTCGCTAAAGAACTGGGTGATACCGTTGTTCGCGAAAAGCCACCGAAATTAGAAGGGCGCAACATGACAATGATCGTTGCCCCAAAAGCATAACAAAGGAGAGTACAAAATGCCGAAAATGAAAACCCGTCGCGCTGCGGCAAAACGTTTTACTGAAACCGGATCCGGTCAGTTCAAGAGAAACAAAGCATTCAAGAGCCACATTCTCGAAAAGAAGTCCCCGAAGAGAAAGAGAAACTTCAGAAAAGCAGCACTGGTTTCCAAGTCTGATTACAAACGTGTAGCAAGATTGCTTCCAAACGGCTAATAAGGAGGATATAAGAGAATGGCAAGAGTAAAAAGCGGCGTTACCGCTCATGCAAGACATAAGAAGATTCTGAAACTGGCTAAGGGCTACAGAGGTGCTCGTCACACCCAGTTCAGAAAAGCAAACGAACTGGTCATGAAGGCTCTCTACTATGCTAGAAGAGACCGTAGATCCAAGAAGAGAGAATTCCGTAAGCTCTGGATCGTTCGTATCAATGCAGCAGCTCGTCAGAACGGTCTGACCTACAGTAAGCTCATCGCTGGCCTGAACCGTGCTGGTATCGAAGTGAACCGTAAGATGCTCTCCGAACTCGCTATCAGCGATCCGGCTGGCTTCACCCAGATCTGCGAAGCAGCTAAAAACGCTTAATCCATAAAAATCCGTCTATGACGATCTGTCACGGACGGATTTTTATTTTGGGGGAAGGGCGCTTGACCGGAAAAATGAAAAGTGACGGGGCCCCTGCGAAGCTTCTTCCGTGATCCACCCTAATAGAGCCGGTCATTTTATGCTATAATGACAGCAAAGATCCAAGCGGGGTGATGCCAATGACTATACAACAAATACTCACGTTCCTTTCTGCGAAGGGGCTGCTTCATGAGGATGAAGTGTTCACCATAGCAGGCGGGGAAGAGGCAGCGTCGATCTCTCTTACGCTGCCGCATCTTCTCATCTTAAAGGATGTGACAGAAGAGGAGAAGGCCATTCTGTCATCGAGGCTTTCTATGCTGTATGAGAAGGAGAGCGCACTCATCCTCCTCTCTTCGGAAGGCCGTATTCGCAGGCTTACCATGGATGAATTCCGGCATGACCTTGGGAAGGAGCCATTCCTCTTCCTTTTCGATAGCCGCAAAGCAAGAGGGAAGGGGCCTACGCCGTTCACTCTGTCTCCGCTCGAAGAGACGATGGATAGGCTGCTGGCACCCGGCGGCTGCCCCTGGGATCGCGCGCAGGATCATAGATCGCTTCGTACCTATTTCCTGCAGGAGGTCTATGAAGTGATCGATGCGATCGACAAGGATGATATGGTGAACCTGAAAGAGGAGCTGGGCGATGTGCTGCTGCAGATCGTCTTTCATGCGCGCCTTGCGGAGAAGGAAGGCTTCTTCACCATGCAGGATGTCGTGGACGGCATCAATGAGAAAATGATCCGCCGGCACCCCTTCGTTTTCGAGAAAATCACGGTGGAGGAGACGAAAAAGCTCCTTGGAGATTGGGAAACACGGAAAAGATTGGAAAAAAACCGAAAATATCTGCTTTCCGGCGTCTCAAAAGACTTGCCAAGTCTGCTTTTAGCATGTATAATTCAAAGGAAAGTTAGTTCCCATGGACTGACAGAAGCCCTTGAGGATGGCGCACTTTCTGCGTCTTGTGCTGAAGAGATCAAGGCAGCCGCAGACGGGAAGGGAGCTGTTGATAAAGAGCTTTCGGTGGGGCGTTTCCTTTTTGCGTTAGACCGTGTAATAAATGCAGAAGGGGTAGAACCTGAACTGGCTCTCCATCGCTACGCCAGATATGTCATGGAACAGCTGAGAGCCTTTGAAAAGGGCCTTTTCCAGAGAGGGAAGAGCCTGATGGACATCTCGCCCGAGGAGGCTCAGGTCTTGTGGCAGGATTTCTGCCGAAAGACGGATACATCAGCGCTCCCCTAGCCCATTGGAGCTGAGAAGCGGTGTGCCCTGTGCACCACTCTTCTTTGTTGGCAAAAGCCATCATTATTAAAGGAGGATGTTTAGTTATGAACAAAACAGAACTCATCACTGCTGTCGCTCAGGAAGCAGAAATGACCAAGAAAGATGCCGAAAAAGCAGTCAAGGCTGTCATCGATGTCGTATCCGGTGCTCTTGCCAAAGGTGAAAAGGTCCAGCTGATCGGCTTTGGTACTTTCGAAGTCCGTGAACGTAAAGCTCGTGAGGGCCATAATCCGTCCACACAGGAAGTCATCAAGATCCCGGCTTCCAAGACTCCGGCTTTCCGCGTTTCCAAACAGCTGAAAGAAAAAGTCAATGTAAAACCGGCTAAAAAGACCAGAGCTAAGAAAGCAGCTAAGAAATAAGATGGTATGGAAAAAGCCTCTTACGATATGTATCGTAGGAGGCTTTTGATTTGCAAAATATGTGACGTCGGTTATACCCAAACGTGAAAAAAAGGATGATATGCGGGCTGCTTTTCCTCAAGACGGTGCGCCCGATGATATTGAGAGTCATCGGTTGAAAGTGTAAAATTAAAAAAGATTGATGCGATCGAGGACGGAAGTTAAGAATCATACAAAGGAACGGTCAAATGATGAAGAAAAACCATGAGGAAAGGTATAAAGGAAAGCATAAAACGGAGGCACGGATCAAAATCTATTGCGTGCTCATGGGTGTGATTTCTTTTCTTTTGTGCTTTGCGGCAGGCTCGCTGATACTCCGTTATATGGAAAAAGAACAGAAAGATATGGCGATGTATACAGCGAAAATCACAGCAAGCCGTCTGGAGATGCAGCTTGAGAAGTATGTGCAGATTTTGCGTGTCAGAAAGCGGTTTTCCTTATGCGTGACGGCTCCGCTGATTTGCGCCTTTATGTTATAATCGAAGGTGGAAAAGTAACGAAAGGGAGAGACGAAATGGAGATCGCTCGTAAGTTTTACATCATGACGGCCAGCATAGGGACGGGGCACAGCCAGGCGGCGCGTGCCATCGCGGAAGCGATCCAGCGCACGCATCCAGCGGACTCGGTGCAGGTCCTTGACTTCGTATCGAGCAATCTTTTCTCCATCGATCACATCATCAAGGATGGCTATCTCAAAATGATCGACGTCTTTCCTGAGATGTATGACCATCTCTACAGTGATTCGCAGATGAGCCGCTTCGGGCAGTTCTCGCAGAAGATGCTGTCTCTTTCCTTTAAACGCAGAATGAAGAATCTCATCATGGCCACGAAGCCGGATGCGATGATCTTCACGCATCCTTTCCCGGCAGGGGCAGCAGACCTTTTGAAGGCGGAGGGCTCGATCTCGATCCCGCTGCTCGGCGTGATCACGGATTTCGATATCCACCAGCTTTGGATCGACCGCTATCTTGACGGGTATTGTGTCGCGACGCCGGATCTGAAGGATCTGCTGGAGACGTATGATATCGATGGCAGCCGCATCCATGTGACAGGTATCCCGGTGCGCCGTGCTTTTTACGAGAAAGCGAAGGAGAGAGAGCCCTTTGAAAAGGGGACGGTACTCGTCATGGGCGGTGGGCTCGGGCTCGGCAATGTCGTGGATAATATCGCCCGTCTCGATGAAGTGGAAGAGATCTCGAAATTCATCGTCGTGACCGGGAAGAATATCAGTCTCTACGAAAAAGTGGCTGCTCTGGCCGAGAAGCTAAAGCATCCCGTGGAGCTTCACAGCTATACAAATAAAGTGGCAGAGATGATGGCAAGGAGTGAGATCCTTGTGACAAAGCCGGGCGCACTTACGTGTACAGAGGCGATGGTGATGCATCTGCCCATGGTGCTGGTCAATACGCTGCCCGGACAGGAGCGTGCGAATGCCATGCATATGAAGAACCTTGGCTGCGCGGAATGGGTGAAGCGGGGAGAACTCGCAGACTCGGTGCGCGCTATCCTTCGTGATCCGCTCGTTCGGAAGAAAATGGCAGATGCCTGCAGCGTCGCTCCGAGCGGCAGTGCGGATCAGGTGGCGAAGGTATTATACGATTTGGCAAGAAAGCAGTGACGGATGACCGGTAGCATTGACTGCTTTTCGCTGCTTCACTGCTCTCAATTCTGAAAGATGTGATACACATGGACTCTTTATTCGACATGTCCCCGGAGGCGGGGAAGCGGTATGCCCCCTTGGCGGATCGCATGCGCCCCAGGCGGTTTGAAGACATCGTCGGACAGGATGCTGCCGTTGGACGGCAGTCTTTCCTTTATCGCATGATAGAGCGGGATACGATCCCATCCCTCCTTCTTTTTGGCCCGCCTGGATGTGGGAAGACGACGATCGCATCGGTCATTGCGGAAATGACAAAGAGCTGCTTCATCAAGGTGAATGCGACCTCGAGCGGGATCAAAGAGATCCGGGATGTTGTTTCCAAAGCGAAAGAAGAGCTCTCGTACTACCAGCGGCGGACGATCGTTTTTATCGATGAAATCCACCGTTTCAATAAGGGACAGCAGGATGTGCTTCTGCCCTATGTGGAGGATGGGACATTCATCCTCATCGGTGCGACGACGGAGAATCCCTATTTTGAGATCAACGGGCCGCTGCTCTCCCGTCTGCGGCTGATCCATCTGAAGCGGCTCACTGATGAAGCGATCGTCTCGGTGCTTCATCGTGCGCTCAATGATGAAAAGTATGGGCTGGCGATTCATCGCTATACGGCAAAACCAGAGGCACTCTCTCTCATTGCCGCCTACGCCTCAGGAGATACGCGCGTCGCGCTGAATCTCTTGGAGCAGTCGACATCCATGCTGACGGATGGAGGCACTCTGACAGAGAAGGAGATTGGCGAGGTGGCAGGTGTTCAGATCTCCAGCTATGATAAGCAGGGTGACTACCATTACAATATCGTTTCCGCTTTCATCAAGAGCATGCGAGGGAGCGATCCTGATGCAGCGCTGCACTATCTGGCGCGTATGATCGACGGAGGAGAGAAGACGTCCTTCATTTCAAGGCGCATCATGATCTGCGCAGCGGAAGATGTGGGTCTGGCAGATCCGCGGGCGCTGCAGGTGGCGGTATCAGCGGCGCAGGCGGCAGAAATGGTCGGTTTTCCTGAGTCGCAGATCATCCTTGCGGAAGCCGTGCTCTATATTTGTCTGGCGCCGAAGAGCAATAGTGCCTGTTCCGGCATTTTTGCCGCCGAAGGGGAGGAAAAGGCAAGGAAGGACTGGTCCATCCCGCCTCACCTCATGGACTCGCACTACAGCGGAGCGAAGAAGATGGGGCTTGGCATCGGATATAAATATCCTCACGATTTCGGCGGATGGGTAGAGCAGCAGTATCTTCCCGATGAGCTCGTAGGACACCAGTACTACAAGCCCCGCCCGCTCGGGCAGGAAGGCGACATGGTGCGCGCCTGGTGGGCGAGAAGAAAGGGAAGTAAGTGACTGATAGTGGGGGATTAGGAGCCTGGAGTGACTAATGACTTGAATGCTGCTTTGGGGCATCACCATTATTTATACTCCTCGGCGCTTAGGGAAACACTGATTCTGCGATTGAATCAGCGTTTCCCTAGATCCTTCGACTCAGTTCTCCTGTTTCAGATAAGCCATTTTTAATCAGCGTTTCCTTAACATACGACGCTTTTCTCCGCTCAAGATGACGAAATGCGCCGCCCCCCGCTGAACCCATAGAACCCGCCCCCTCTTTCACATGCAAGCAAAGGGCAGCACGCCCCACGGGCTAACCCTGAACCTAATAAAGGAGATATAACCATTTATCCATGAAAAAGAAGACAGCAAGCCGGAGACGGACGACGAGAGTGCAGAAGAGCGAGGAGAAGAGCTATGAGATCACAGGTGTGATTCTCTTCCTCTTCGGCCTTTTCATTCTCTTTAGTCTTTTTAGCGACAGTACCGGTTTTTTCGGAGATATTACGAATAAAGGCAGCCATTTCCTCTTCGGATTCGGCGCGCCTTTCTGCGCCCTTTTGATGATGTTTTTCGGTGGGCGCTATGCCGTGACATCGAAAGGAATTTCCTGGGACAGGCGTGTTGCGCTGGTCATCCTGCTGGTGCTGCTCCTCTTCATGGCGGTGCATCATTTTCTGGTTCCTTTTGGAAGAGAAATGGATATCCAGTCGATCCTCACCTATGGCGGGATCGTCGGGGCGGGATTCTGCGTCTTTTTCCATGACGCGATGGGATACTGGGGGACGACGCTGGTGCTCCTCGGGGCCATCGTGATCGATGTGCTTTTGCTGACGCACTGGTCGCTTTCGCGTGGCGCGCAGAAGGTGGGTTCGAAGGCGCAGGTACTCGGAAAGAAAACAGGCGAGAAGATCGAGGCCGCAGCCACGCGGCTCAGGGAAAAGAAAGCGGCGCTGGATGCTGCGAGAAGTGCTGCTCGGCTGGAAGTACTTGATGATAAGCCGACGGAGTTCATTTACAAGAAAAATGAAGAAAATGCGGCAGAATCGCCGGATGAGGAACCGCCGGCAGAAGATATGGCGGTCCCGGCGCAGATGCCGGATGCGGAAGAGCCACCGATTTCCTTAGAAGAGCCTATAGAAGAACCTATAGAAGAACCTGCCCCAAAAGCGGATAAAGAAGCACAGGAAGAGCCGTGGACGCCAGAGGAGCCGGTCAAGGACATGGAAGAGCCGCCGATACCGCCGCTGTCGGAAGCGGAGGATGAAGTGGCAGAAGAACCGCTGGAAGAACCAGCTGAAGAGCTGGCCGGGGAAGAGAAGCCGGAGGAGGACATTCATCCGATACCGCCAGCGCCCGTCTCAGCAGACCCGGCTCATCCCGCACCAGCTGCGGAAACGGGGCCGGTGTATCAGTTCCCTCCGCTCTCGCTTCTTCATGCGGGGACGGATGCGGGACAGGGAGAGGCGGATGCAGGACAGAAGGCGGCACTCATCGAGTCGACGCTTGCCAGCTTCGGAGTCCGGGCGAAGGTCGTTCACTACAGCGTGGGGCCGACGGTGACGCGTTTCGAGCTCAAGCCGGAAATGGGTGTCCGTGTGAGCAAGATCGAAGGACTTTCGAATGAGCTTGCCATGGCGCTTGAGGCGACACATATCCGCATCGAAGCCCCGATCCCCGGAAAATCTGCGGTCGGCATCGAGATCCCGAATACGAAGGCGGCCTCTGTGCCGCTTCATGATGTGCTTGCCAGCGATGCCTTTCAGCATGGCAAGGGCCACATCCTTGTGGCCTTGGGAAAGGACATCACCGGGAAGACGGTCGTGACCGATCTGGCGAAAGCACCGCATCTTCTGATCGCAGGCTCGACCGGCAGCGGCAAGAGCGTGTGCATCAATTCCATCATCACGAGCATCATTTATCATAGCCGCCCAGATGAGGTGAAGCTCATGCTTATCGATCCAAAGGTGGTCGAGCTGTCTGTCTATAATGGCATCCCGCATCTGCGTACGGAAGTCGTGACGGATATGAAGAAGGCGCAGGGTACATTGAATTGGGCTGTCCGTGAAATGGAGGCCCGTTACCAGCTCTTTGCCGGGGCGAAAGTGCGAAATATCGAAGGGTATAATAAGCTGTATCCTGACAAAAAGATGCCCTATATTTTACTGATCGTCGATGAATTTGCCGACCTTATGAATGTCGCGGCCAAAGAAGTCGAAGTCCTGATCCAGCGTTTGACGCAGAAGGCGCGTGCCGCAGGCATCCATCTGATCCTTGCGACGCAGAGACCGTCAGCCGATGTCATCACCGGCGTGATCAAATCAAACATTCCGAGCCGTATCGCATTCATGGTCGAGTCGGGCCTCAATTCCCGCATCATTCTGGATGAGGGCGGTGCAGAATCGCTGCTTGGCAAGGGCGATATGCTCTTCAAGCAGGCGGGAGCGCTCAGTACTGTCCGTATCCAGGGGGCATTCATCTCGGACGAAGAGGTCGAGGATGTGGTGAACTATGTCAGGGCGGAATGCATCCGTCAGGAAAGCCATGTCATCTATGAGCCGATCGATCTTTCTATCCCGGAAAAAACTGAGAAAGAGGACGAAATGGTCGAAGAGCAGGATGATCTCATGCCGGAGGCTTCGGAATGGGTGCTCGATACGAAGCGTGCTTCTGTCTCCGCTCTCCAGCGCCGATTCCGCATCGGGTATACCCGGGCCGGTCGTCTCATGGATACCATGGAGCGCCTCGGTATCGTAGGCCCTGCGGAAGGGGCAAAGCCAAGAGACATTCTTGTCGATAAGGAGCAGCTTTCTGATATTCTTGCAGGCGGGAAGAAGGAAGAGCCTTCGGACTAGAGAATCGGTCTTCACCCGTATGGCGTTTTCTGAAAAGAGCGCCATACTTATGACTGCGGATCGGGGACCAGCTGCACGTTTCCTCCGCTTCTCTGATAGAGCCTGTATCGAAATGAGGTGATCCATCTTGAAACGTCTATGCTCCGTCTTACTGTTTCTCCTGCTGGCAGGCGGTGCTTTTTGGGGGATTCTTTGCTATGCGAAGAATCTGGAAGCAGAGCGGCGCCAGGAACAGCATCCTGTGAGCAAGGTCGTCGTGCTGACAGATCTTTCACCGGATGTGCTTGATCCGGTGAAAGATGCTTTTTATAAAGAACAGGGGCTTGCTGTAGAGATCTCCTATGTATCTGGCGCAGATCTATTAAAGAAGACCTCCGCTGAGGAAAAGGTAGCGGATGTGGTGATCACCAGTCAGGATATCCTGATGCGGATGAAAGAGAACGGACAGCTCGCAGCCTATTCATCCTCGCGTACGGATACGGCGCTAAATCTTTTCAAGGATGAAGAGGCGTATTGGACAGGTCTTTGGGTGGATCCCATCGTGTTTGCGGTGAATCCGGATTTTCTTAAGAAGCAGAAGCCATTTTCCTATACGTGGGCAGAGGTCTTCACGAGGGAAGAGGCACAGCTTTCGATGACGGACTTCATCGCCGCCGACATGTCGAAGGATCTCCTGATGTGTCTCATCGAGCACTTCGGGCCAGACTATGCGATGGAGCTCCTAGGCAAGGCGCAGCAGCATCTCGTACAATATGGGAAGTATCTCTCTACGCCGTCCCGTATGGCGGCGATGGGGAAGTGCGACATCGGGATCTCCGGGCTGAATGAAGTCCTTCGCACGAAGCGGGAGAAAATGCCTGTCATGATCATTTATCCGGAGGATGGCGCTCCCTGGTACCTCTATGGGACAGGGCTTCTGGCAGAAAGCGCACATCCTGAGCGGGGCGAGCGCCTGATAGACTGGCTTCTGGACTCGGCGAAATATAAAAGCATCATGGAAAAGAACGGGAACTACTTCATCTATGTGAATGATGATGCGGCAGAGCCAGATGCGGCCGGCAATGAACTCGTTTTTTGGGAATTAGAAAAAAGATATCTGGATGAAGGCAGAAAGGATCTGCTGAATCTATGGGGAGAAAAAGTACGATTTGGAGGAACAAAGAAGTGACGAAGAAATTAGGATTTATCAGCTTGGGCTGCTCGAAGAACCTGGTCGATACGGAAATGATGGTGGGCATCATGGAGAAGGCCGGCTATGAACTGACCGAAGATCTGGCAGAAGCGCATGTCATCATTATCAATACCTGCACATTCATCGATCCGGCTAAGGAAGAGTCGATTCAGACGATTCTGGAAACGGCGGAATACAAGAAAACAGGTGTCTGTGAACGTCTTGTGGCTGCCGGCTGCCTCTCACAGCAGTACAAGGAAGCGCTTGCGAAGGAGATCCCGGAAGTCGATATTTTCATCGGTACAGACTCCTGGCAGGATATTCTGGATGCCGTGAATGAATCCTATGCCAATGGCGGAGAAAAGGTGTTTAAATTCGGCACCATTCCCTGCGCGAATGAAGAGCTGATCCCGCGTGCATCGCTGACGCCGAAATATACCGCCTATGTGAAGATCGCTGAAGGCTGCAGCAATGGCTGCACCTTCTGCTATATTCCCTACGTGCGCGGGCCGATGAGAAGCCGCCCGATCTCTTCCATCGTCCATGAAGTGAGACATCTGGCGGCTGAAGGGGTGCGTGAATTCAACCTCATCGCGCAGGATCTTTCCTGCTACGGACGCGACCTCGGGACGAATCTCGCAAGCCTCCTTCGTGAGCTTGTCAAGATCGAGGGTGTGAAGTGGATCCGTCTTTTCTATCTCTATCCGACATACTTTGATGATGAACTCTTGGACGTCATCCTGCACGAAGATAAGATCTGCAAGTACGTGGATATCCCGCTCCAGCATATCAGCAATGCCGTGCTCACCCGTATGCACCGCCGCGATTCCTCGGAGAGCATCTATGCTCTTCTTCGCAAGCTCCGCGCTGCCAGACCGCGAATGACCATCCGCACGACGCTCATGGTCGGATTCCCGGGAGAGACAGAGGCTGATTTTCAGGAGCTCTGTGACTTCATTCGAGAGATCAAATTCGACGATATGGGGGCCTTTACATTCTCCCCGCAGGATGGTACGCCTGCGGCGCGCATGACAGATCAGATCGATGAAGAGGTGAAGGAAGACCGCTACCATCAGCTGATGGCGATCCAGGCCGGGATTTCGGAAGAAAACAATGAACGACTCATTGATACCGACGCGGAGGTTCTCGTCGAGGAAATCATCGAGGATGGCGAGGGGCATAGACAGGCCAAGGGTCGCACCTCCTATCAGGCACCCGAAGTCGATGGGAATGTGTATATCGACAACCCGGGAGATCTCAAGCCGGGCGATTTCGTGAATGTCCATATCATCGACGGATATGCGTATGATCTGATCGCAGAAGTGAAGGAATAAAAGATTCAAGGTTCAGGTGGATGGGTTCAAGGCTCTCGTGGCGGCTTCGCCGCCAATAGTTAGGCAGGGCGATGCCCGAAAGCAGCATGCAAGCCAGCAGCCGCCGGTCACTTTTAACCCGATCCCTTTTCTTCCTACAGCCCATCAAGGAGAACATGCATGATCACTGAAATCATTACCACTGGCACCGAGCTCCTGCTAGGGGAGATCGATAACGAAAACAGCCGTTATCTGGCGGAGCTCATGAATGAACATGGATTCACTGTTGCCTTTATGACGACGGTGGGGGATAATCCGGAGCGGATGAGAGCGGCCTTTGCTACGGCACTCTCCCGAGCAGATCTTGTCATCACCTCGGGCGGCCTTGGCTCAACGCAGGGAGACATCACGAAAAAGATCGGAGCCGAGGTACTGGGGCTTCCCTATGTTCTCTTTCCGGAAGAGGCAGTGCGTCTTGCTGCGTACTACAAAGAAAAGGGACGCCCCTATCTGCCCTCTTTATCGCGCCAGGCGTGGTTTGCTGAAGGCGCGGAGCTCCTCAGAAATGAAGCCGGCTCTGCCAGTGGCTGCCTCCTTTCGCATCACGGGAAACTTCTGGTACACCTTCCCGGACCTCCTTTTGAGATGAAGTGGATGGCAGAAAAACACATGCTCCCCTCACTCAAAAAACGGTTGGGAGAGATGGGGACGATCCGCTCCATGATCCTGCCGATCCCCGGCAGGACGGAGGCGGAGATCGAAGAGACCATCATGGACCTCATCAGGGCGCAGGGAAATCCCACCATCGCCCTTCTTGCACGACCGGGGTATATCGCCCTTCGTGTGACGGCGAAAGCGGAAACGGCAGAGGCGGCCTATGCGCTGATGTCGCCGCTGGTGACAGAGCTCAGGAAGCGACTCCCCGTAGCTGACTATCACATCGAGCAGCATGTGCGGGAAGACCTCGTGGCTCTTCTGGAGAAGACGCATCTTTCCATAAGCGCTGCCGAGTCCTGCACTGGCGGTCTCATCGGAAAGCTGATGACGGATCTTCCGGGCAGCTCTGCTTATTTCAAAGGAAGTGCGGTCACATACTGGAATGAGGCCAAAGAAAATGTGCTGGGGGTCTCTTCGGAGACACTTTCCCGCTATACGGCAGTCAGCGGAGAAACGGCAAAAGAGATGGCAGAGGGCAGCCGCCGCCTGTATGCATCAGACATTGCCGTCTCGACGACAGGCTACGCGGGTCCCGGAAGGGGGGAACGCGGCGAGCCTTCCGGCACCGTCTTCCTCGCTGTCTCCGGCGCATATGGTACAGAGGTATATGAAGAACATTTCCTGGGCTCACGGAAGAGTGTCCGCTATGCTGCTGCAGAGAAAGCGATGTACTATGCGATGGAGTACATCAGGAAACGGATGGGGAAGTAAGCGGCAGACGCTTTCCCCGCGCAGCATTTTCCGTGCAGCAAAAAAGACACACTCTCTTTTTGATCAGCCCCTGTCAAGTTTATAAAGGAGAATATGGATGAAGCTGTTTTTATGTTCGCACTTTTCAAGTGTAGGAAGTTTGATAAAAGAAGAAATTGATAACAAGAAAGTTGCATTTATTCCCACAGCTTCGCTTCGTGAAGGCTATACCGGTTATGTCGGCTCGGCTCGAAAATTATTCAAAAAACTGGGAGCAGCCGTAACTGAAATTGATATTTCAACGGCAGCTTATTCTACGATACAGTCCGTTTTTGAAGATGCGGATGTGATCTATTTTACCGGTGGAAATTCTTTTTTCCTCATGGATCAGCTCCGCAAAACGGGAACGGATGAGCTATTGAAGAAGGAATTGGCAAACGGAAAGCAGATGATCGGCGAGTCGGCCGGTGCGATCATATGCGCTCCTACCATCCATTATATTGAGCAAATGGATGAAAAGCCAGAGGATTATTCACAAGAAGATGACGCGGGGCTTGGTTTAATCAATTTCTATGTTCTTCCCCATTATCTGACTGCGCCCTTTAAGAAGGTCACCGAGAAAATACTGGCCGAATTTTCGGATTTGAATCTATCCCCAATTAACAACCGTCAGGGAATTGTAATTGATGGTGAAGGTTCAAAGGTTGTTTGCAAAGACTAATTTGAAAGTTCCAGTTTGTCGAACTTATCGTACCATAACGCAAAAGTGTTTGCAACTGGAACTGCCAACAGAAAATTCTGTGTATTCGCAAGAAAATAGGAATCGTGCGGGGAACTACGCCCACCTGACCTCAGAAAACGGCAAATGAGCCGTTTTGACAAGCGGCCGTCCGGCGTTTCAGCAGCACGTAAAGCGCGCTGAGGGTAGTGACACCACCCCTCGCCTCGCACACACGGAAAGGCCCTGAGCGCAGGGCATACAAGCCGCAATTTCGACAGAAACGGAAAAGATCACGCAGCCCAGCG
>ERZ1106978.617-NODE-617-length-24117-cov-6.647577_pt1 | contig 24117 bp, 16 predicted proteins | sample MGYA00403689_ERZ1106978 | MGnify/ENA primary metagenome ERZ1106978 (study PRJEB35170, sample SAMEA104062434) | human gut metagenome | biome: human gut; feature: human-associated habitat; material: faeces | place: Denmark | collected 2012-08-02 ...
ATGACGTGAACACCTCTGCCAATGTAGAGAATGGTGGCGATCGCCGCCCCACGGAATCCCCGGTCCTCCAGCGCCGCCACACCGGCGATGGTACTGCCGCCGGGGCTGCACACGGCGTCCTTCAAAGCGCCAGGGTGCTCTCCCGTTTCCAGCAGCAGGGACGCGCTGCCCAGAAGCATCTGGGCGGCGTACCGCATAGCCTTGGCACGGGGCACACCGCACTTCACCGCCCCGTCTGCCAATGCCTCCACAAACATGTAGGCATAGGCGGGGCCGCAGCCGGACACGGCGCTGGCCGCGTCGATCAGATGCTCCGGAAGGTCATCCAGCAAGCCGGATTCTGCCATCAGAGCTTTGAAGGCCGCCAGTTCCTCCGCCGTTACACGGTCATTTGCCGACACCAGCATCAGCCCCTGTCCCACGGCGCTGGGGGTGTTTGGCATGATGCGGATGATCTTCTTCTCTCCGCCCAGCATCTCCGCCAAGCGGTCCAGACTGACGCCCGCCAGCATGGAGACAAAAACAGCGTCAGACGCCGCAATGTCCTCTGCCAGCTTTGCCGCCACACCGGCAAACATCTGGGGCTTCACTCCCCAAAACACGAATCGGCTTTCCCGCAGGATCGCTGCTGCCGTCTCCGCAGCGCAGCCGATGGATGCCGCCGCCTTTGCGGAGTGCTCCGCCGTGGAGCAAGCCACGGCCACCGCCGCCCCGCCCACGGTCTTCACCGCTGCCCGCGCCAGAGCGCCGCCCATATTTCCAGCGCCGATAAAACCGGCCTCATACTGATATGCCATACACCTCTCCTTACCGGGTCTGTCCATTGCCCCGAATGATGTATTGATAGGTGCTCAGCTCGTCCAGCCCCATCGGGCCGCGGGCATGGAGCTTCTGGGTGGAAATGCCCATCTCGCAGCCGAGACCGAACTCTCCGCCGTCAGTGAACCGGGTGGAGACGTTGACGTACACCGCCGCGCTGTCCACCCCATTGACAAATTTCTCCGCGTTGGCGTCATTCTCCGTCACGATGGCCTCGCTGTGGTGGGTGGAGTGGGCCTGAATGTGCTCGATTGCCTCGTCCACGCTGTCCACCACTCTGACTGCCAGAATATAGTCCAAAAATTCCGTGTCGAAATCTGCCGGGCCTGCCGGCGTTCCGGGAATCACGGCGGCAGCCCTTGGGTCCAGCCGCAGCTCCACGGGGATCTGCCCCGCGGCTGTCCGATCCTCTACCAGTGCCTTCCGCAGCATGGGCAGAAACCGCTCCGCCACGGCTCTGTGGACCAGACACACCTCCTCGGCGTTGCACACGGAGGGGCGGCTGGTCTTGGCGTTGACAATGATCTTCACCGCCTTGTCCAAATCGGCGTATTCGTCCACATACACATGGCAGATACCGGTGCCGGTCTGGATGCAGGGCACCGTCGCCTGCTCCACGCAGGCCCGGATCAGTCCCGCCCCGCCCCGGGGGATCAGCAGATCCACCAGTCCGTCCGCCGTCATCAGAACGCGGGCGCTCTCATGACTGGTATCCTCCAGAATATTCACGATGTCCGGGTCGCCGCCCACGGCGGAAATTCCCTGCTTCAGCGCCTTTACGATGGCAGTGGAGGTGCGGACGGCCTCTTTCCCGCTGCGGAGAACGCAGACGTTGCCGCTTTTCACTGTCAGTGCCGCCGCATCGGAGGTGACGTTGGGGCGGCTCTCGTAAATGATCGCCACCAGTCCCAAGGGCACCTGCTTTTTATAGATGGTCATACCGTTGGCGTGGTGTGTCTCCGACAAAATCCGCCCGGTGTGATCCGGCAGCTTCACCGTGGCCCGGATACCCTCCGCCATAGCAGCGATGCGGCCCTCAGCCAGCCTCAGCCGGTCCAGCATCACATCGGAAATGTGGCCCCGTGCCGCTTCCAGATCCGTTTCGTTGCAGGCCAGGATCTCCGCCGTGTGGTCCACGAGGCTGTCCGCCATGGCGGTCAGGAGGCGGTTTTTCGTCTCCGCGTCCGCGTCCCAGAGGGCGCTCCAAGCGGCTTTCGTTTTCCGAATGATATCCAATGTGGTCATTTGCTCACCTTCTTTGCCAAAAATCGGGTACCGATGGGTTCTCCCTCTACGATGCCGTACAGCAGATCCGGGTTCCAGCCGTTGGCGATCACCATTTCGCAGCCTGCCTCCGTGGCGATCTGCGCTGCATGGAGTTTTGTCACCATGCCGCCGGTGCCCAGTTCGGAGCCGCTGCCCCCCGCCAGAGAGAGGATTTTCCCGTCGATCTCCGACACTTCATGGATCAGTTTCGCATCCGGGTTCTTATGGGGATCGCTGTCATACAGACCGTCAATATCCGACAGGAGGATCAGCAGCTCCGCTCTCGTTGTGGCGGCCACCACAGCGGAAAGGGTATCATTATCGCCCACGGCGATCTCCTCCGTGGAAATCGTGTCATTCTCGTTGATGATTGGCAAGGCCCCCAGCTCCAACAGGCGGTCCAGAGTGTTGTGGAAGTTCTCCTTCCTGCTGCCGCCGTCGGCGATGTCCGGCGCGGTGATCAAAAGCTGGGCCACCGTATGATTGTATTCGGTAAACAGCTTGTCATACACATACATCAGTTCGCACTGTCCCACTGCCGCCGACGCCTGCTTGGTGGGCATATCGTGGGGCCGCTCCCGGAGATTCAGCTTGCCGAAGCCCATGGCGATAGCGCCGGAGGACACCAGAATGATCTCGTGGCCCGCGTTTTTCAGGTCACTGAGCACTCTGCACATCCGCTCCACCCGCTGAATATTCAGCCGCCCGGTGGCATAGGCCAGTGTGGAAGTCCCCACCTTGACTACGATTCTCATAGATCGTTCCCCTTTCCATCCGCCGCACTCGGTTTCTTCAGGATTCGGTGCCGCTGTCAAGAGGCTTTGGCGCCGTTCTCTTTTTTGCCGATTTTATACCAGAATACCGTATCCGTCAAGGCGTCCGGTCCTCCCTTTGACAATTTTTACAAAAAGCTTTACAATAAGGGAAAATTTGTGTATACAGGCGTCTCCGACGCCGGGAAAGGCTGATCCTATGGAACGTTCCTCCGGTATTCTGCTGCCCCTGTTTTCCCTGCCCTCCCCTTACGGTATCGGCACCATGGGCCTCGCGGCCTATGACTTTGCCGATCTGCTCCACGCCGCCGGTCAGCGGTACTGGCAGATGCTCCCCCTCGGTCCCACCAGCTACGGCGATTCCCCCTACCAGAGTCTTTCCTCCTATGCGGGCAATCCCTATCTCATTGATTTGGATCTGTTGATCGAGGATGGGCTTCTGACGGAGCAGGAGGTCCGTGACCGGAACTGGGGAGAGGACCCCCGCCATGTGGATTACGGCAAGCTCTACGAAAACCGTCTGGACCTGCTGAAAAAGGCGGCGGATCGCGGCTGCAAGCGGGACGCCGAAGCGGTAGCGGCCTTTACGGAGAAAAATGCCTCCTGGCTGTCGGACTACGCCCTGTTCATGGCCCTCAAGCGGCATTTCGGCATGAAGCCCTGGCAGGAATGGCCCGACGAGGCTGTCCGTCTCCATGAGCCGGCGGCTTTAGCCCGATATCGGGAGCTGCTGCGGGAGGATGTGGAGCTGTTCACCTATATCCAGTTCCTGTTCTTCCGCCAGTGGACTGCATTAAAGTCCTACATCAACAGCCTTGGCATGGGCATTATCGGCGACCTGCCTATCTATGTGGCCATGGACTCCGCCGATGTCTGGGCGGAGCGCTCCATGTTCCGTCTGGACAGCCGGGGCATTCCCACAGAGGTGGCCGGTGTTCCGCCGGACTACTTCTCCAAGGACGGCCAGCTTTGGGGCAATCCGCTCTACAATTATGACGCCATGAAGCGGGACGGCTTCGGCTGGTGGATCCGCCGGGTGGACGGCGCCGCCAGACTGTATGACGTGATCCGCATTGACCATTTCCGGGGCTTCGCCAGCTATTGGGCAGTCCCCTTCGGCTCTCAAACCGCCAAAAACGGCCGTTGGGTCAAGGGGCCGGGGCTGGATCTGCTGAGCGTCCTCACCGGCTGGTTCCACGGCATCCGCTTCATCGCAGAAGATCTGGGTGAGCCTTCTCCCGACGTGACGAAGCTGCTGGCGGATTCCGGTCTGCCGGGGATGCGGGTTCTGGAATTTGCCTTTTCCCCCACAGCGGACAGCGCCTATCTCCCCCATAACTGCGTAGAGAACTGCGTGTGCTATGCCGGGACTCATGACAACGCCCCGCTGGCCCTGTGGCGTCAGGAGGCAGAGCCGGAGGAGATCGACTTTGCCGTGCAGTATCTGGGGCTCAATGAGCGGGAGGGCTTCAACCGGGGTGTGCTCCGGGGCGGCATGACCTCCCCCGCGTCCCTGTTCGTGGCCCAGATGCAGGACTGGCTGGAGCTTGGCGAAGGCAGCCGGATCAACCCCCCCGGCACAGGCCGGGACAACTGGCAGTGGCGGCTCCTTCCCGGTGAACTGACGGTGGATTTGATCAGCGGCATCCGTGAGATGACCCGGATCTATGGCCGTCTCCCCGCCAAGCAGTCCAAAACTTAAGCGATATACGAACCGTCCCCGGAGGCTTTCAAGCCTCCGGGGACGGTTTTTTAACTATTTGGCAGAAAAATCTGCTTTACAGACGGTTTTACAGTTTTTTCAGATGCTTTCCGGCGGCCTTCAGCATCAGCTTCTTCGTACCGCCCTCGAAGGCCACCTCCGCCAGGGCGTCGCCGCCCATAGGCTTTACCGACACCACAGTGCCCTTGCCGAAAGCGGTGTGCTCAACCTGGTCTCCCTGACTGAGCTGGATCAGTCCCACCGACGGTGCGGCAGGGGTACTGCCCCGGCTGCTGGTGCGGAGGGTCTGGGCCGCGGGTTTGGTGCTCTTGTAGGTATGGACGCCGCCGCTGACATAACCGCCGGAACGGCTCGAGCTTCCGCTGTAAGAACTGCCGCCAAAAGAACCTCCGCCAAAATCATCGCCCCAGCGGCTGCCGCCGAAGCCGTCCTCGTCATAGGTGCCGAATTTCGGTTCCGGCTTGCTCTCCCAGCGCATATCCTCCGCCGGGATCTCATCTAAAAAGCGGCTGGACTTGTTAGCGCTGGTGCGGCCGTAGAGCATCCGCTGGCGGGCGTTGGTCATCACCAGCTTTTCCCGGGCCCGGGTCATGGCCACATAGCACAGCCGCCGTTCTTCCTCCAGCTCTTCCTCGTCATACATGGAAGCCGTGCCGGGGAAGATCCCCTCCTCCATGCCCACCACATACACCACCGGGAATTCCAAGCCCTTGGCAGAGTGAATGGTCATCATGGTCACACAGTTGTCATCCGCCTCCACACTGTCCAGATCCGTGTACAGGGCGATCTCGTTCAGGAACCCGGACAGGGTGGCGTCCTCCGGGTCCTGCTCCAAAAAGCCCAGAATGTTGGACTTCAATTCCTGCACGTTTTCGATGCGGCCCCGGCTCTCCATGTCCTTTTTCTCCTCCAGCGCCCGGACGTAGCCGGTCTGGTTCAGGACTTCATCGTAAAATTCCGGCAGGGCCAGTGTGGCGCCTGCCCGCCGCAGGCCATCAATCAGGTCCGCAAACTTGATGAGCTTGGCAGATGCCGCTTTCAGGGTGGGGAAGAGGTCTGCGTTGCGGATGACCTCATAAAGGGACGCCCCCTGCTCCGCCGCCAGCTCCGCCACCTTGTCCATAGTGGTCGCGCCGATGCCCCTTGCGGGCGTATTGATGATGCGGCGGAGCCGCAGATCGTCCATGGGGTTATTCAGTACGCACAGATAGGCCAGCATATCCTTGATCTCCGCCCGGTCGAAGAACTTCATGCCGCCTACAACTTTATAGGGGATGGCGTTGCGCTTCAGAGCGTATTCCAGTGCGTTGGACTGGGCGTTCATCCGGTAGAGAATGGCGGTATCCCGGAAGTTCCGTCCCCGGTTGACCCCCATGAGGATGTCCCCGGCCACGAAGTTTGCCTCGTCTCCCTCGTTGAAGCTGGTCTTTACTGTCACCACGTCGCCGCTGCCGTTGTCCGTCCAGAGGGTCTTGCCCTTCCGGCCCTCGTTGTTCTTGATGACGGCGTTGGCGGCATCCAGAATGTGCTGGGTGGAGCGGTAGTTCTGTTCCAGTCGGATCACCCGTGCGTCCTTGTACTGCTTTTCAAAATTCAGGATATTCTCAATGTTGGCCCCCCGGAAACGGTAGATGGACTGGTCATCGTCACCCACCACGCAGAGGTTCCGGTGTCCCCCGGCCAGCAGGCCGGTGAGGAGATATTGCAGGTGGTTGGTGTCCTGATACTCGTCCACCAACACATACCGGAACTTTTTCTGGTAGTAGTCCAGCACCTCCGGCTCCGTTTGCAGCAGCGTGACGGTGTGGTAAATGATGTCGTCAAAGTCCAGGGCATTGGCGGTGCTGAGCTTTTGCTGATAAGCGGCGTAGATCTTGGCGATCCGGGTATTTTTCCAATCGTTTGTTGCCTCCGCCTTTTTGCGGAACACCTCCGGCCCCTCATAGCGGTCCTTGGAGGCGCTGATAGCAGAGAGGACGCTGCGGATGGGGAAGGTCTTTTCGTCCAGATTCTGCTCCTTCAGAATATCCTTGATGACCCGCTTGGCGTCATCGGTATCGTAGATGGTGAAGTCCTTGTCAAAGCCAATGCGGTCAATGTCCCGCCGCAGGATGCGGACGCAGGCGGAGTGGAACGTGGAGGCCCACACATCGTTGGCGGCGGGGCCAAGACGGGCCGCCAGCCGCTCCTTCAATTCTCCCGCCGCCTTATTGGTGAAGGTAATGGCGACGATCTCCCATGGCCGGGGGGCGTCCACGGCGCAGAGCCGGTGGACCCGGCGAACCTCGTCACCGTCTGGCCGATCCGGAAACTGCTCCAAAAACGCGAGGTCCTCCTCCGTGGCCCAGTCCGGCACCTCATCGCTGTCGCTGCCCCGGCCATAGGTCAAAAGGTTGTAGACCCGCTGGATGAGCACGGTGGTCTTGCCGCTGCCCGCCCCCGCCAGCAGCAGGAGGGGTCCCTCGGTGGTCATGGCCCCCTGACGCTGCATGGGGTTCAGCCGGGCCAGATCCCGGGCGATCACCGCTTTCCGGGCGGTCACATACCGTTGTTCAAAGTCAGTCATACTGTTCTCCGTTCTCTCTGTTTTCTCAAACTGACCTCTATTTTACGGCAAAAAGCAGCCGCGGTCAACGGCGGAACCGCCGATTTTTCCGTATCCGTTTTGTAACCAAATTACGGTTGACATTTGTCTACCTTTTTGCTACGCTGATGGTGCAAAAGGTAGACAACTGTATACCAAGCGAGGTGCGCTATGAAAATTGATCTCTCCAACAGCGAATGGAAGCTGATGAACCGCCTGTGGCAGACCTCTCCCATGACCATCACGGAACTGACCGCCGCCTTGCGGGAGGACACCGGCTGGTCGAAAAACACGGTCATCACCATGCTCTCCCGTCTGGAGGGCAAGGAGGCCGTCCGCCACGAGGAAGGCCGTCGGGCCAAGCTGTACTTCCCCGCCGTGGGCCGGGAGGACGCCATCGAGGCGGAAACCGAGACCTTTTTGGATAAGATTGGCGGGCTGGGCCTGCTGATGAGCGCCATGGTGGAAAAAAACGCCCTGACAGAGAATGACATTGCGGAGCTGTCCGCCATTTTGGAGAAAGCGGGTGGAAAACTATGAAAGAGATCCTGTTGACTTCTTCCGTTCTGATCCTTGCCCTGCTGCTTTTGCGGCTGCTGTTCCGAAAAACCATCTCCCGCCAGGTGCAGTACGCCCTGTGGGGGCTGGTGGCGCTGCGGCTGCTGGTGCCGGTCAGCCTGCCCGCCATGGAGCACAACGTCCTGACGGCGGCGGAGCCGGTAACGGCCCGGATCACCGCCCCGGCCCTGTATGTGACCCCCTACCGGGAGACCATTGTCTCCGCCCCGCCGGGCGTCTTCCAAACCCCCGCCCCCTATCAGTCCTTCCGGGTGGACACCGCCACAGAGGACAGCACCGTGACGTTTACCGACGGGAAAAATGTCACCCATTCCATCGAGTATAAAAGTCAGATCCCTCTGACCCCCGTTCTGAAAGCCGTCTGGCACGCCGGGATGTATGTCATGGCGGCGTGGTTCCTGCTTGCGAACCTCCGCTTCATGCTTCGTCTCCGCCGGAGCCGGAGACCCTACCCGGTGGAAAACTGCCCCTATCCGGTGTATCTGACGGCGGAGCTGCCCTCCCCCTGTCTATTCGGCCTGTTTCACCCCGCCGTCTACCTGACCCCCGCCGCCGTGGAATCCCCGGAGACCCTGCGGCATGTTCTGATCCACGAGACCACCCACGCCCGCCATCTGGACCCCCTGTGGAGCCTGCTGCGGTGCGTGTGTCTGGCGGTGTACTGGTTCGACCCGCTGGTATGGATCGCCGCCATCGTCTCCCGCCGGGACTGCGAGCTGGCCTGTGACGAGGGCGCGCTGCGGCAGCTGGGAGAATCGGAGCGCATCCCTTACGGTCAAACGCTGCTGCGGCTGATCCCCGTGGCCGGACGGCCGGAAAGCCCCATGCACTCCGCCACCACCATGACGGCAGGAAAGCGGGAATTGAAGGATCGCGTCACCCGCATCGCGGAGAACCGCCGCACCGTGGGCGTCGCTCTGCTGGCGGTGGTGACCGCCGCCGCGCTGGTATGCGCCCTCACCTTCACCGGGGCGAAGCCCTCCGTGCGGCCTCTGACCGGCGAGGAACTGTCCGGGTACGCGCTGGCGTTCAACACCGCTGACCGCTGGCAGGACTCTGCCGGGAATGACTGCACCCTCCGTCCTGTCCAGTTTTTGACCTCCGTCTATGACGATCCCATGAAGATCGATATGTATCACCTGTTTTACAACGGCGTTTCACCGGAACAGCCAATTTCCGCCGCAGAACGGCAAGAGCTGGTGGACACCTGCTATGACGGCTATGACCCGGAGGTGGACCTCATTAAGATCACCGCGGAGCAGGCGGATCACGTTCTGGTGCGCTGGGTCGATCTGCCCCTTGCAGAAACCGACGCGCTGAGTATGGGCAGCTTTGCCTATCTTGCAAATTATGACGCCTATTACCACTTCCACGGAGACACCAACGCCCTCGGTGATGTCTGTTTCTATGCCGGGGAGCGGAGCGGCGATACCGTGACCCTCTACTATCAGCCGGAGCAGTGCGGCGCGCAGCTCGTGGATACCGCCGGTTCCGGGGAGGAGGTCTGGGCCAAGGTCACGGTGGTCCCCCAGCCGGGCGGCGGCTTCCAGCTCCGCTCCAACCAGCTTTGCGCCCGGCCGGACGCTCTGCTGTCCTCCCGCCTCCTGACCGGCGACGAGTTGGCCTTTTTCAACACGCAGTTTTTCAACAGTCAGACCACCAATGAATCCGGCGGCGTGCAGCACACGCTCCACAACCAATTCCTCACCTGTCTGTACGATAGTCCCCAGAACATCAACCTGTTCGACCTGTTCTACAACGGCATCGGTACATGGGAGGCGCCCAGCCAGGCAGAATTGGAGCAGCTGGGCGTGTTAGCGGAGGACGGCAGCCAGATCTGCCCCACCTATAAGCTGACCGCGGCGGCTATGGACGCCTTCCTGCTGGAAAACACCGGCCTGACGCTGGCGCAGACCAACAAGGTGGATCTGGACGCATTTGACTACCTGCCGGACTATGACGCCTACTATCTGACCAAGGGCGACACCAACTACCGCTCCGTCACCTTTACCGGCGGTGAGCGGGAGGGCAGCTATATCCGGCTTTACTGGAAGGATTTTTACTACGGCGGCGAAACCAACGAGTGCGTCACTCTGCTGGACCGGGGGGATGGACAGTATTGGTTCGTGTCCCACCTGCTGGTGGACAGCGTTACCCCCTCTGCCTTTGCCTACCCGGAGGAAAATCCGTGGATGACGATCCCACTGGATGACCTGACGCCCTACGAACCGCAGAAGATGCCCCTGACCCGCCATTCCGATGACTGTGCGGAGCGGGGCGGCGGCTTCTCGGTTGACGGCAGCGGCGGCGAAGGATATTCCCTCCGGGTTTACCGCTCCACAGACGGGGCAATCTACGCGGCAATCATGCGGGCGGAAGCGGTCAGCAGTCAGCAGGGCATTACCCAATGGGAGGCCGACGTATTTTTCACCGCACCGGCTTTGGATGTTCAGGACCTTGATGATACGGTACGGCTGTTCTTCTTCCACGATCTGCTGGGTCACAGCGGCTTTACGGTGTCCTATTCGGACTATCTCACCGGCGGGCCGGGACGGGGCGGCTACATCGGCACCGTCACGGATTACTACTATCTGGACAACAGCGGAACGCCCTACCTGCTGGCCCACGCCAAGGGGGACGCCCAGCTCATCGACCTGAATGGGGACGGTGCTTTGGAGCTGTGCGCCGCCTCCGGCGTTTCCGGGCAGTTCTTCTTCCTGCGGGACAACCGGTATTACGAAGCCGACGTCAAGGCCCTTTTGCAGAACGCCTGGCCGGAAATGAACTACTGGGATCACGCCAGCTGGGATCTCAACTACCGCCGCCTGGCAGTTTCCGGCTTTGTAACCATGCCGGAGTGGGCCACGGCGGAGCATCCCCAGCCCAACGCCGATTTCACCCGCTATCTCTACTACCGGGATGGGGCGCTGCTGGTCTACAAGCCCGATAAGGACAGCCAGACCGCAGATCATGTGGTGGGAACGCCCGATGTGCCGGAGCCGGTGCTGGCCGCCGCCAAGGCCGCCGTGCAGAAAGCCTATCAGGACTACAAAAACGGCGGATACGATTCCGGCGCCGACCTTGATGACTGGCGGGTGGAATATGTGGCGGAGGACTGGTACAGGGCTTATCCCAATGGAACGCTTATCGCCTATAACCTGAATTATGAGTATCATGCCCAAAAGCCCGCCAACGTCACGCTGGCCGGCGGGGCCTATGTGGATGAGGACGGCTGGCTCATGCCGGATTACCCCTACTGCCATTATCTTTTCTTCACAGAAACGGATGGACAGTACACCTTCCTAGAGGAATGGATGCTCAATGACGGCGGTCCCGGCTCGAAGGTATTTGACGCGGAGATGCAGCGCTGGGCGGTGGAACTGGGGTTATCCTCCGTGTCGGATGCCACACCGGAGGAGCTGCTGCTTCAGCTTTATGACGGCAAGGGCGGCCGTTTCCTGACCCAGCTCAGTGGGATGAGCGAGGCGGAGCGGCAGCTCGTGTGTCAAAAGCTGGACAAAATTCTGCAACACGGCACGGCGGAGCAGCAAAGCCTTTATATGGACGCTGTTCAAAGCCTGTCTTGGTGCGCCTACTCCTTTAATGACGCTCAGCAGCAGGCGTATGACTACTTTTTAGAGTACTCCGCCCGCTCCGCTCAGGCGGCTCAGCAGGCCCAGCAGATCATGGACGCGCTGGTGTCGGAGGGGACGATCACGCTGGAATACCGGGAAAACGGCTCCGTGAACATCCGCACACTGGACCCAAGCCAAGGCGTGACGTCCCTGCGGGCCGCCGCCTTTTCCGACAGCTTTTTCTGGGCGGAGGCCGCCCCCATCGAGGACGGTGCTCTGCCGGAGCCGAAGCTGACCCTGTCCTCCCGGAACGGCGACATCACCGTTACCGTCTGGGGGCCTTGCCCGCAGGTATACTGCGTATATCAGGACCGAACCTACGCCTTTCTGGCAGCAGGCACCGCCACCGGCTTTGACGGCGATCGCCCCTTCACCTACCTGCGGAAATGGTATGATGACGCCAAAGCACAGTAATTGCCTTACATCTGCGGGCCCGAAATTTTTCTCCCGGAAAATTTAAGAAATACGCAACATTTCCGTTGGTCAAACCGTCTATAATGGTGAAGTGATATTCCGCGGTGAAAGGCCCTGTGCGCCGCCTTTCAAAAATACGCTCCCGCCGCCGCGGGAGAAAAGGAAGTATCTTATGAAACGTCTGTGTTCCCGCGCCGTCGTTCCCTTGGCGATGCTGCTTCTGTCCGCCGTCCTCTGCGTGTACGTCTACCGGATGCCGGAATCTGTGGCGGACCCGCTGCCGGTCCTCATGTATCACCACATGGTCCCGGACGGGCAGGACTGCAATGACATGACCGTGACCCCCGGCAAATTCCGCTCCGATCTGGATGCCATCCTTGCCAAGGGCTACACGCCGGTGCTGCCCCGGGAATTGGCCGCCGGGGACGCCCTGCCGGAAAAGCCCATCCTCATCACCTTTGATGACGGCTACCGCAGCAACTACGATCTGGTGTACCCCATTTTACGGGAATACGGCGTAAAGGCCTGCATTTCCATCATCGTCCTCATGCCGGATCTGCCTACGGACAACTTCTGCACCTGGAACCAGCTGCGGGAAATGACGGCCTCCGGTCTGGTGGAGATTGGCTCCCACAGCTACCGCCTCCACAACTTAGGCGGCGACGGCGGCAATTTTGAGTCCGGCGGGGCCAACGGCGTGGAGCGCCGCCCCAACGAGTCCGACACGGATTTCCAGACCCGTGTGCTGGACGACATTCAGCTGAGCCATGACCGGATCGCGGAGGAGCTGGGCGGCGTCACCTGCTTCGCCTATCCCTTCGGCTGCTCCGACCCGGACGCCAAAACCCTTGTGGACGAATTGTTCCCGGTGACTCTGATGACCATGCCCAAGTGCGCCGATCTGGCCAAGGGGCTCCACGATCTGCCCCGGTTCACCGTTACCATGAAGACCGATCTGGAAAAACTCCTGCGCTGACCATACATCGCCCCCCGCCTGCGCTTCTACGCAGGCGGGGGCCTTTGTTTTCAGCAGGAGCGGTTCTCTCGCGGCGTATTTTTTACTGCGGACAACTATTGTTCCTCCCTTGACTTTTTGTCAGCAAAGCTTTAAAATAGTAAAGCGCCCTCCCTGTGAGGGGTTTGTTTCCCCCGGAAGTCCGGGATCAGATAGAAGCCGATAGCACGGGCCCCAATCCCGTGCGGTTTTTTTACGGCTGGATGGGAGAAAAACATGGAACACAAGAAAAACACCAAGAACTTTGCGAGCCGCTGGGGCTTTATCCTTGCGTCCGTCGGTTCGGCGGTGGGTATGGCCAACGTCTGGGGCTTCCCCAATAAAATGGGCAGCAACGGCGGCGGCGCATTTTTACTGATTTATCTGCTGTTTGTTTTTATTTTCAGTTATGTGGGCCTTCCGGCGGAGTTTGCCATGGGCCGCCGTGCCGCCACCGGTACGCTGGGCGCTTACGAAAACGCTTGGGACACCCGCAGCAAGTCTGCCGGTAAAGTCGGCGGTCTGCTGGGCTGGCTGCCTCTGGCTGGCTCCCTGTGCATCGCCATCGGCTATGCCGTTATCGTCACCTATGTGCTCAAGGCTCTGGTGGATTCCCTGCTGGGCACACTGCTGACCACAGACACCGCCGCCTGGTTCGGCGCGTTTTCCTCCACCCCCTACTCTGTGATTCCCTATCATATCGTTGTGGTGGTGGGCACGCTGCTGACGCTGTTCCTGGGCGCCCGCAGCATTGAAAAGACCAATAAGGTCATGATGCCTGTCTTTTTTGTGATCTTCCTGATCCTGGCCGTGCGGGTGGCCCTTCTGCCCGGCGCCGCGGAGGGATATGTCTTTATGTTCACCCCCCGCTGGGAGGCCCTGACGAATCCCATGATCTGGATCTGGGCTATGGGGCAGGCGTTTTTCTCCCTGTCCGTCACCGGCAGCGGCATGATCGTTTACGGTGCGTACCTCTCCAAGGACGAGGATGTGGTGGGCGTGGCCCAGCACACGGCCCTCTTTGACACCATTGCCGCCGTGGTAGCCGCTCTGGTTATTATCCCCGCCTGCTTCTCCTACGGTCTGGACGTGGGCGCCGGTCCCAGCCTGCTGTTCGTGACCCTGCCCACCATCTTGCAGGACATCCCCATGGGCCAACTCTTCGCCATCATCCTGTATATGGCCATGATTTTCGCCGGCGTCAGCTCTTTGCAGAATATGTTTGAGGTGGTGGCGGAGTCCCTGATGCACAAGTTCCCGAAGCTCAACCGCGTTACCGTGCTAGTACTGCTGGGCGCGCTGTGCCTGGGCTTCGGCATCGGCATGGAGACCATCAGCAAGTGGGGTCCCTGGATGGATCTGGTGTCCATTTATATCATCCCCATCGGCGCTACACTGGGCGCGGTCTCCTGGTTCTACGTGATGAAGAAGGACGCCCTGCTGGACGCCATCAACACCGGCAGTACGAAAAAACGCGGCGATCTCTGGTACAATGTGGGCCGGTATGTGTACGTCCCTCTGGCGATCATTCTCTGCTGCGTGGCCCTGTTCATGCACGTTGCTTTCTGATACCCACAGAAAATTTCCACGCATATAGCCAATAAAAAGGACCCGGCGGCTGAAAATCAGCTGCCGGGTCTGTTTCGTATAAAAGGTTTCATCAACCGTAGCGCAAGCTCAAGGTAGTGGAGTCCTCGCCGTTCCGCAGGAAGGGCATCCCCTCGCCGATGCGGGAGCGCTGGAAGTACAGATACTCACCAGAGGGGGAGATCAGCACTGGGAAACTGCCGCTGAGGGAGCTGCCCACCCCGGCGGACATATCCAGCCGCAGGCAGTCATCCTCCATGCGTCATACACCGAAGAATCGCAGATCCATCCGGTCGTCATAGCACTCGTACAGATTAGCCAGTCCCGCATAGTCCGGGTCACAGTCGCCGTAATGCAGCTCCAGCGTCCACTCATCGCAATCCCACGAGGTATCGGCCAGTCCCAGATCCGTAGGGGGCCACCACCAATCGTCACCGGACGGCTCCCAGCCTTCGGGATGGTCGATGGCGATGGTGTTCGTGTAGATGGAGAAGTCGAACAGCAGCAATCGGCCCTCCTCGCTGGCAGGCAGGATGAGATCGCCGTACAGGTCCTCCTGCGGATACCAGTTCACCACCGTGCCGTCATCGGCCACAAGGTTGACCTCCATATCCAGCTCCTCCGGATCGACGAACAGCAAAACAGGCTGGGCATACTCCTCCCGGTAGAGGACTTCGTCCGCCACCGGATGCAGGCCGTTGCCCTGAGGCTGCCATGTGATGTGATTCACGGCAAGGCTGGTGTTCTCTCCCCGCGGAATGACGCAGAACAGCTTGCCGTACCCCGGACCGAGGACCCGCTCCGAGGGGATAGTCAGCATGACCGGCATCTCCGCCGTCAGGTCAAGGCAGTTTTCCAGCATCCAGTCCGACAGCTTGGAGGTGTCCCCCTTCTCCCGGTAGCCGAGATAGGCCGCGGCGCCGGGATAGCCGCCGTATTCCAAATCAAAGCCCAGCTTGTCGAGACATTCCTCCACCAGCTCCTGGTCCACCTCCGCTTCCGGTTCGGAAGGCTTCACAGGATCGGCCTGACCGGTCTGATCGGTCCTGCTGTCGGAGATCGTCTCCTTTACGCCGCCGTTTCCCGCTGCCGGGGCCGGTTTCTTTTTCCCTCCGCAGGCAGTCAGGCTAAGAGCCAGCGTCAGGCAGAGAAGTGCCGACGCCAGCCGATGCAAAGTCAAGCGCTTCATGATTCTGCCTCCTTCTCAGAATTTTCCGCTGCGGCCGTGACCGCCGCCGCCGCTGCGGCTTACAGTTCCTCCGCTGCTTCTGCCACCGCCGGAGTTGCTCTCGATCTTACGGCGGGTCTCCGTGGTATGGGTGTAGTGGTCATAGCTGTCCGTCAGCTTCAATCCACCGCCCGCCGTGGTATACACGTTGGCGTCAACGCCCTTGCGCACGGACTTCATCTGTCCCTTCAGGATCATGCACACCAGAAACGCGATCAGGCAGGAGACTGCCACCGCAATGCCGATGGCCGGCAGGGGGCTGGACCGCACAGGTTTTCCGGCCTCAGCCAGCTCCAAAAACTCGTCGCAGGCGGTGAGGTAATTGGATATGCCGCCATACCAATCACCGTCGCTGAAGTTGGACAAAAACCGATTCTCCAACTGCTCCGCGCCGTATCGGTCAAAAGCATACTCCGCCCATTCGCCGTAGACGAACATGGCGTAGTCCCGCTCTTTCATGCTCAGCATGATGATGACGCCGTTTCGATCCTCGCCCACACCAAGGCCCTCGGCGTGGTAGATCTGATACAGGGCGGTATAGGGATCGTCACCGTAGCCGTAAGCTGTAAAGTCCTCCACAAAAAGGGTATAGATGCCGCAGCTGCGGCGGAGGGCGATATCCTCGGCCCGATCCTCCAGTTCTTCCCGCTCCCCGTCGGAGAGCATTCCCCGCAGATCGAACACATAGTTCATGCCGGTATCGCCCAGCTTTGACGCTTCGCCGGACTGGACGGTCTCGGGCTGCTGCGCCTCCGTTGGGAAGTCTGCGGAGAGATAGTCCGCCGCCGTTGCCGCCATGGCATTTATTGCCTGACAGAGCGCCTCGGCGCTCGCAGCCATGTCCTCACCGGTCCAGGACTGCGCGTTGTTCAGATAGGGCTCCACCGCGTCATACACCAAGCCGGAGAGTTCCTGCCCGTCGCCCCGCGTCTCGCTCAGCATCGCGTAGACGCACCAGTCGGTCTCCGCCAGGGTGTAAGAACCGTCCGGCAGAGGCTCCATCACCAGCGTCAGCGAGATGCCGTCCTTTTCCTCGCCCCAGCCGTAGCCGGAATCTTTGTAAACATATGTGGCGATATCTCCGGCGGTAGTGCCCTCGCTCACATCCTCATTGGTAAATATGTCCACCCGCAGGTCAAGGTGAAGCGCCTCCGTCAGCTGGGGCAGGGTGTACTGACCCAGATCGGACAGTTCCTCCGAGCCCAGCGCGTCGGTCTCATCGTAGATCGCGCCGTATTCCGTCCACGCCAGAGTGGGGACGCACAGAGTCAGCGTCAGCAGGAGCGCCGTCAGCAAAGCTGTGACTTTTCTTTTCATGTCCGTCCCTCCTTATCGCATCAGCAGGACGATGACCGAACTCAATACGGACAGCGGCACGGCAATGGCGGCAAACATCCCCCAGAACCGCCCCTTGTCCACAGGCAGGTCTCCTACCAGCTTTCCGGTCTGTCCATTCATGGCGAACAGGAAATCCTTGCCCTGCCATTTGGTATTCAGCATCCACACCGGCAGCAGCGCGTAGTGGACCTTGCCCCGCTGGATGTCTGCGTGTTCGCCCCTTGGGAAACAGGTCGCGTATCCCGTTACGGTGCCTTGCAGCGCCTTTTTCAAGCTGCCCAGACAGCGGACATCGGCCCGTTCCCGGCTCTTGTCCGCCGACACGTCGAACTTATCCGCCAGGAAACCCGGCAGATACGCCGTGGAGAAGGGTTTCAGGTCATCGTAATTGTAAGGCTCGATGGAATCCATGTGATCATCCGGCATTTTGGTCGAGGCGTCCACCGGTACCTTTTCAAAAGGCATCGTTCCGGCACGGTACACGTCAAAGTGCTCCGTTCTCGTCACCTCGTACTTGCCCTCGGTGCGCTTGTGGGACCGGGTGCACTCATAGTGTGCGTTTCCCTCCGCCTCACCGCTGAACAGCCAGAAGGGTACATAGACCCCCTGGATCTCCTGTAAGTGATTTTCCTTGGAAAAGCTCTTGGGAAGGAACACCTTGCCTCTGTAATGCTTCTTGAGTTTGCGGATGGCGTCCTCGCGGCTGAGCTTGAAGGGGATCACGAAATCCGGCTTCAGTGTTCCCGCAAACTGCCCCGGCACCACCGTTGGGTTGCCGCAGTAAGGGCAGGAGGTAGCCGCCGTGCTTGCGTCACAGATCAGCTCCGCACCGCAGCTTGGGCAGCTGTAAGCCTTCATGCCGTCTCCCTCGGCACCCCAGTCGGCGCTGAGGTCCGGCATCTCCCAGCCGCCTTCCTCGGCAGCCTGCCGTTCCGCTGCCGTCTTTTCCTCAGCAGACTGCTGCGCCGCCGCGGCCTTTTCTTCCTTTTCCGCGTAAAATGCCTCGATCTCCGCTACATCATAGGTACTACCGCAGTAATCGCACTCCAGCTTGCCGGATGCGCCCACAAAATGCAGCGGGCCGGTGCAGCTTGGGCATTGATAGTTGGTCACCTGTGCTGCCATGCTTGCTCTCATCCTTCTTTCTTCATGTTCCGTTCAGCGCCCGCCCGTGTTTGCGGGCGGACGCTGAGTGTGTCGAAAAAGTTTTTTCTCCCCGCATTGTGGGGGATACACCGTCGGTCCATCCGGTTTTCGGTCGTCTCACGCCCAAAAACCGGGGCCTGTCTTTAGGCTCTGGGCGCGCCGCAATACTCGCAGAGCTTTCCGTCGTTCTGTCCGCCGCAGGCGGGGCAGGTCCACGGGCCGGCCGCTGCCGGAGCGGGAGCGAAGGTCTCCTGCTGCTGCATGGGGGCCTTCTGCTGCATGGGGGCTGTCTGAACTGCGCCGCCGCCACGGGCGGTCTCCATCACCTGAAGCAGCGCCGCTCGGATCTCGTCGCCCATTTCGCGGTACTTGCGATATTCCCGATTGCTCTCCGGATCGAAGCCGGCAGCCATGGTATTCATCCGGCCCACAGAATTCATCTGTCCCATCATGGGACGCTGTGTCATGCCGCTCTGGGGCCGACCTGCCATAGGACGCTGGTTCATGCCCGGCTGATTCATCATAGGCCGCTGACCCGCCATGCCGCTCTGAGGACGGCCCGCCATAGGACGCTGGCCCATCATACCCTGCTGCCCCATCATGGGCCGCTGCATGGTGTTCTGCGGCTCGATGTACACAGAACTGTTGTTCAGGCAGAACTTCATTTCGTCAAAGTAGGGGTTATTGACGGAAATGATCACTTCAAAGTCATAGGAATACTCGTAGCGAGGCGGGTTGTAGCAGACCTCCTTGCCGTCCGGCCCCTCCCGCTTCTGCTCTGTGCGGCTCTCGTCAATGTCCACGCGGCAGCCGGTCAGCGCGGTGCAGTCCAGAATATCCGGGTTGGCGCCCGCCAGATCCCGGGCACGGGTAACGGTAAACCAACGATGCTCCTCGTCCAGCAGGACCTTACAATCCTCGCCGTAGGAGCGGGTGGTGCGGAACTGGGACGCCCTGCCCCGGTTTTCCTCCCGGTAGGCCAACTGCCGCTTGATGTCCTCCACCGTAGAGCGGCGGCGGTCACTGAACCAGGGAGAGAGCTGCTTCGCGCAGTCCTTACAGAGGTTGCCGTCTTCCAGTTTCTGATTGCCCAACAGTCCGATCTACTCGCCGCAGATGTCGCAGTATTTCTTATCAAACAATCCCATAATAGCTTCCTCCTGTTGTTTTCAGTCGCCGTAACGGCTCACATTGCATTGTCCACCCGGAACCGGGATCTTGTCCCCGGCCGTGGCTCCCGCGGCCGGGGACGGTATTCGCCAAAAAATCCGCTATTCGCTCTTATTCTTCAACTTTTTGAAGCTCCACCACTTTGTCCGCCGCTTCCGACCAGTCCACCGTCAGCTCCAGTCTGCCGCTGTCCTCGCCGGCCCCGGCACAGTGGTAAACGTCCAGGATCTTCCCCCATTCCGTGCCGTCCGCCTTCTGGAGAACACGGTTGTCTAACATCAGCCCTGTGTCCTGTATCTTTTTACGCGGGATGTAGGTGAAGTCCAGCGGGGTTTCCAGAACGGTCTCGCCGTCCAACCGGAGGGTCAAGCCGTCCTCTTCGCTGATGACCGCCTGCCAGCCGTCCTCCGGACTTTCCCATGTTCCCTCCAGCACTGGCCAGAGGAGGGAATTGTCCACATAAGTACCGTCCCCGTCCAGCAGGAACAGGTTTTGATCCGGATTCTCCATGCCGTTGCCCCCATCCATGATCTGGTCCGTGACAAAATGCTTATACAGGCCCGAAAGGACGATCCCTACCAGCGCGCCCGCCAGGAAAATCCAAATCATCCGCCGTTTCATTACACGATGTCCCCGTCGTCAAAGGGGTCGCCGCACTCAGGGCAGAACTTGGGAGGATGCTGCGGGTCAGCCGGCTCCCAGCCGCACTTGTCGCATTTGTACTGAGGAACACCGGCAGGCTTGGGCTTGCCGCACTCGGCACAGAACTTGCCCTTATTCACCGCGCCGCAGGTGCAGGTCCAGCCGTCCGCTGCGGCGGCGGGCTTGGGCTTGCCGCATTCCGGGCAGAATTTTCCGGTGGCGGTGGTGCCGCAGGCGCACTGCCAGCTGTCCCCGGCAGGCTTCGGCTCCGGCTTCTTGCTGCCGCAGTTGGGGCAGAAGTTGCCGGTGATGCCGCCCTGACCGCAGGTGCAGGTCCAGCCTTGCGCCGCAGGTGCGGGAGCGGGCTGCGCCGCCTGCTGCTGGGCCTGTTGCTGCTGGCCCATCTGGAACAGGTTCTGGGCGTTCATGCCGCCCATCTGGCCGGCCATGCCCATGCCCATAAAGGCCATGGCGGGACCGGCGCCGGTGTTGGCGGCCGCCGCCTTCATCGCCTCGCCCTGAGAGCCGACGAGATGCGCCGCCGCGCGGGTGGGGTCCATAAAGGCCGCGTTGCGCTGCAGCTCCTTGATCATCTGCTCGTCTTCCTCATTGGCCTTCACGCTGGAAACGCCGAAGGAGACGATCTCCATGCCGCGCAGATCCCGCCACTTGCTGGAAAGCTGCTCGTTGAGGGCGTCAGCCAGCTCCAGAGTATGGCCGGGAAGGGCGGAATAGCGGATGCCCATTTCGCTGATCTTGGCGAAAGCGGGCTGCAAAGCCGTCAGAAGCTCCGTTTTCATCTGACCGGCGATATTTTCCGTCTTGTAGTCCTCACTGACGTTGCCGCAGACGTTGGTGTAGAACAGCAGGGGGTTCTTCAGCCGGATGCTGTACTCGCCGAAGCAGCGGATGCCGATGTCAATGTCGATGCCAGCCCGCTGGTCCACCACCCGGAAGGGGACGGGGCTGGGGGTGCCGTACTTGTTGCCCGTCAGCTCCTTGGTGTTGAAGTAGTAGACCCGCTGATCCTTGGGGGCCTCGCCGCCGAAGGTGAAACGCTTGCCGATGTTCTGGAACACGTTCTTCACGCTCTCACCCAGGTCGCCGGAGAAAATGCTGGGCTCCGTGGACATATCGTAGGTGTATTCGCCGGGCTCGGCGCAGACGTCCACCACCTTGCCCTGCTCCACGATGAGCATACACTGTCCGTCCGCAATGGCGATCAGGCTGCCGTTGGTGATGATGTTGTCATCGCCCTTGGTGTTGCTGGAACGGCCCGTGACCTTCTTTTTGCCCTTGACCGCCAGCACGTCAGAGGGGATCGCTTCGCAATAAAAGTATTCCTTCCACTGGTCGGCCAACACGCCGCCAGCCGCGCCCATTGCCGCTTTGATCAGTCCCATAATTCTACTCTCCTTTTCCTGTTGTTGTATTTGATTTCAGCATTCGCTTTTGATCGCATCTTATAAAATCGCCTGTTTTTTAGGGAAAACAAGGCCTCAGCTCCCTCCCGTCAGGAAGGTGTCTCCACTGACATAAAACGGAGCCTGATCCGTAATGGGCCAGGTGAACCAGCTTACATCCCAGGGCCGCTTCATAAACAGGCACACCCGCGCCGTATCCTCTGGAATGGTGAGGGAGAAGAACATCGGCTCATTGATCTTGATTTTCCCCTCATACACCACCTTCTCCGAGATCCAGCTTTGTTGGGTGCCGTCATCGTTCAGCACCGGCGTTCCAACGCTGAATTGGATGTCCGTTTCGTACCACCGGCCCACCAGCAGCAGCTTATTCTGTCCGTTGGGTTCCAATGCGTTCATGGGGATCACCGACAGCGGCTCCGTCACCTCGGTGGGCGGGTCCCGCCAGTAGAAGATCAGCGATTTTTCCGGCTCCCCTGTCATGGCGTTCTCCAAGGTCGGCGGCAGGAAGCCGCTGGAGCGCATATAGGTGACGGTACGGACGCCCGCGCCCCCGTTCTTTTCATAAGGCATCCGCACAAGCAGGCTATTCCGGTTCGTCAGGGCGGCGAAAAACGCCGCGCCAGTCTCCTCGTCGGTCAGCCGCACGCTCCAAGTCTCATTGGACAGCCCCGGCATCAGCGGTTCCTCTATCTGCTCCGCCAGCAGATGCTTTTCTGACCGGTATTGCGGGGTGTCCGTATCCTGCCCGGCGGCGTGGTACCAGTCCGCCCGTATCACATAGCCCTCCAACAGATCGGACCACAGGCGATCAAAGCACAGCATAGAGGCGATATGTTCCTCGTCGGGCCTGTATTCCCGGCCGTCCTCCTCATAGTGGGTCATGCGCCACGTTCCGTAGAGGTCCGCGATCCCCATCTCTCCGCCGGGGCCCGGCCGCTCTGCCGGGGCAAAGTAGAAGGTATCTCCGTAAGGGGTCTCGATCGCCAGAGAATCGGTGCTTTCGATCCGACCGTCCAAGGTCAGCGGCTCGCCGGTATTCATCGTTCCCGTCAACCGCAGGGTGCTGTCCACGCCCAGCCACCAGTTTCCATCGAGCAGGCTGGTATTGTAGTACGAGCCTAACACATCCCGAAACTGGGCCGTTCCGTCTTCGTTGAGATAGAGGTCCGCCCACCACGCCTCCGTGGACATAGCACTGGTTTTCATGCAGTCGTTCATGGCATCATAACTCTCGTGCCGCACAGCGGTCCAGTAGTCCGCGCTGAACGGTGCGGAGGTCTGCTGCCGGGTATCCTCCGCGCTGTCGGCAGCAGAGGGTGGCGCATCCGTATTTGTGTCCGGCCCCGGTGTTTTGCCGCAGGCAGTCAGGCCGAGCCCCAGGAGAAACGCCAAGAAAAACGCGGTCCATCTTTTTTTCACAGCTGTGCCTCCTTTACGCTCAACAGTCCTGCGTCACCGAAATACGGATGCCGCCAAGAGGATTGGATTATTCCCGGAGGGGCCGTTCGCCGGCAAAGGGCTTGAAGCTCTGCCAACGGGACGGTCTTTAAGCGGGTCCTGTCGGTTCCCTATCGTTTTTAATTCGCAGATCATATGGCCTAACTTCTGTATACCATGGAATCCCCGTTTTGTTAACCCTAATTTCCCCAAATTAGGGTCCCAAACATGAAATTTCCCGGAAAAAGCCGAAAAAGCACTGCTCGTTCACGAACACCCGTTCCATTTTATGGTTCTTCTTACAAAAAGCGTATGTCAGCCCGGCGGCGGTTATCCGCCCTCACTTTCGCTCCCTCGGCTGTTATTTCGCACCCTCATAAGAAAAAAGGAGCCGGAACGATTGCTCGTTCCGGCTGGAAACTATGTGGCAGGCGCAGCGCGGTTTGCCCCGCTCAGAGCGTCTCCTTCTGTAAAGCCTGCGCCAGTGGGAGTACCACTGCGCCCAGATCCGCCATAGCGTGGGCGAAATCGAAAAACTCCTCCGTCTGGCCCTCCCGGAACAGATGATCTGACACAGATTTGACCGCCACGAAGGGCACATTGTTCCGCAGGCACACCTGGGCGATCGCGCCGCCCTCCATCTCTGTCAGCAGAGGGTGGAACGTGTCCCGGATGAAGATTGCCCGGTCGCTGCGGACAGCAAACCAATCTCCGGTGGCCACCCGCCCCAGCGCCGCCTTGCGGCCCAGTGCTGCCAGCAGTTCCACGCACCGCTCCGGCTTCCAGGTGGGGAATGACACCCGGTTCACCGTGGATACCAATCCTACGGGATCACCGATGGCAGAGGTGTCCACATCGTGCTGCACAAAGTCCTCTGCGACCACCAGACTGCCGGTGGGAAGCTCCGTCAGGCATCCGGCCACTCCGGCATTGACGATCATATCCACACCGTACTTCAGACACAGGATCTCTGCCGCCATGGCGGCATTCACCTTGCTGACACCGCCGGCGCAGGCAATGATCCCCGGTGCAGCCTCGTAGAACGGCACACCGGACACGGTCTCAAATGCCTCCAGCTCCTTGGCCCCCGGCAGGGCATGAAACTCCGCAGGCATGGCAAATTGCAATCCAATTTTCATTATATTACGCTCCTTTTTACCGTCTCATCAGGCTTTCTCCAAATACAGGCCCTTGTTCCCGAAGGGTATTTTTGATAAAACCGCAAGTTCAAAAATAAGAAGCCAAAACTTTTGAAAGCAAAAAGAAAAGGAATTCAAGCAAAAGCCTGAATTCCTAAACTTTCTGTCATGCCGTACCACTGTAGATTTTTGAACCCCCGGCTCAAAAATGTCATGTGC
>ERZ1106978.618-NODE-618-length-24117-cov-4.257751_pt1 | contig 24117 bp, 20 predicted proteins | sample MGYA00403689_ERZ1106978 | MGnify/ENA primary metagenome ERZ1106978 (study PRJEB35170, sample SAMEA104062434) | human gut metagenome | biome: human gut; feature: human-associated habitat; material: faeces | place: Denmark | collected 2012-08-02 ...
CTATCTCTCTTTTCTTTTTTCTTAATTTTGTCCAATATCTATTGTAGCACTACATCATATTTTATCGTAATTTATTCTTTTGCTTGACAACATATTGCGACACTGCTATAATAAAATGTATAGTTATCATGTTCATATATTGCAGTTTTTTCTGCTTCAGATATGGGGGAAAATATATGCAGAAACAATTCTATCCTGTTATAGGAACTGAAAAAGCTCTGCCATTTTATATCATCGGCATAGGCGTGAGCTGCTGGCAGTTTCCTGTCAGCAGACCGGAGGGCTATGATTATCCTCAGCTTTTCGTCTGTCTTGAGGGCGAGGGTGAGGTAACGGTAGACGGCAAGACCGTAAAAATAATGCCTGACAGCATTTTCTATATACCACCGCACTGTCCCCACGAATATAGAGCCACGACTCATTCATGGTATCTTGACTGGGTGTGCTTTGACGGCAAACAGGCTCTCGAGCTGCTGAAAGAATGGGATCTTAACAAATTTCATGTTTTCTTAAACTGCGGCGCAGAGCGTATGCACAAGCTTTTTGACAGCGCATACTACACCATAAAAAGCGACAAGGCATACGGCAACTATTATGCCTCCGCACAGCTTTACGATATGCTTCTTGAATACCGCAAGCTTTCGGACGATAAGTTCCCATACAAGAGCCGTGTAAATTCCGAAGCCGTCGCAAAGGTCATGAAATACACCGAGGAGAATTATTCAAAGCCTATAAAGCTCGCAGATATGGCGGCTGTGGCTGGGGTATCAGAACAGCACCTTTGCAGACTTTTCAAGAAAAATTTCAGCATAAGACCAATGGAATATTTAAACACAGTGCGCATAAGCCGCGCAAAGGAGCTTCTTACCTACTCCTCAAAGACAGTTGCGGAGATAGCTTCGGAAACAGGCTTCAGCGACAGCTCGTATTTTTATGTTGTATTCAAAAAGCACGAGAACATCTCTCCGGCGGAATACAGGAAGATAAAGGCATAAGGTGGCAATAAATATGGAACAAAAATATATCTATTCCTTTTCTCAGATAGAGGATAAGGTCAAAGCTTTGCATGAAACCAATACTGAGGCTGCAGCAGCCGTTGCCCTTTCATGGCTGGGTCTGAGCCATGATGAGCTTAAAACACTCAGGGTATCAGACTACAACAGCACAATGCGAATGCTCCACTCTGCAGGCAGAGTGGTGTACGTCCGTGAAGATCTTATAGCAGATATGCTTAAAGCTATATGCGAGGAGGCTCCTGAATACAGCATGGGCTTTTTCATCACAGACGTGAACTCTGCATACGAAGCCGCAGAAAAGCAGGAGCTTTCCCCTATCAGCGTGCTTAAAATGAGATACTTCTATGAAAAGCACAGTGCAAAGCTTTCAAGAGAGCCTGAGGACAGAGTATTTCTCAAAGAGATACTGCGCTCAGTTGGCGAAAGCGAAGCTGATATGGAAAAGCAATTCGCCGAATACGAAAAGGACGCACCTGAAAAAATATAGACCATTGCTACCGCACAAATACATCGTCTGTATGTAGGGGACAGCGCCCTCGACGTCCCGTTCATTTGCCTACACATCTATTTGTTATAATTCACAAGACGGCTTTCAAAGCCGTCTTTTTATGTCCTAACAACAAAAAAAGAGCAAAACCGAAGTTCTGCTCTTTTGTAAACTATTCTGTTAGTCTATCAGATCGAAATTAGATAGAAGAATGGCTCTTTACATAGTCAACAACAGCGTCAACAGTTGTGTAAGCAAGACCTACGCAAGTGTCAGCACAGCCGTAGTAAATAGCAATTCTGCCTGTGTCAGCGTCGCAAAGTGTTGCGCATGGGAATGTTACGTTCTGAACATCGCCTACGCACTCATAGATCTCTCTTGGGTTAATGAGATACTCGCCGCATCTGTACTTAACCTTCCATGGCTGCTCCTTGTCAAGGATGCAAGCTGAGAAGCTGTATACAAAGCCGTTGCAAGACTCAAGAACACCGTGATAGAAGCAGAGCCAGCCCTCGTCTGTCTCTATTGGAATAGGACCTGCACCGATCTTCTTGGACTCCCAGCCCTTGAGAGGTCCCATAACGTGTCTGTGCTCGCCCCAGTACTTCATGTCAGGTGACTGTGAAATGTACATATCACCGAATGGTGTGTGACCTGAGTCAGAAGGTCTTGAGAACATTACATACTTGCCGTCGATCTTTCTTGGGAAGAGTACGCCGTTTCTGTTGAATGGGAGGAATGCGTTCTCGCACTGATAGAATGTCTTGAAATCATATGTATAGCCTACGCCGATAGTTGGCTTCCAGCCGTATGCATTACACCATGTTACCCAATATCTGTCTTCGATGAAGCATACTCTTGGGTCATAGCCGTAGCCCCACTGATTTACTTCTTCTGTAGACTTTTCAGCCTGCTCGAACATAATTCTTGTTGGGTTGATGTTCCAATGAATACCGTCCTCAGAGAAACCAGCATGGAGAGCCATGTTTCTTTCCTTATCGTCAACACGGAATACGCCTGCGAACTTGCCCTCGAAAGGAACTACCGCACTGTTGAAGATAGAGTTTGATGTAGGAAGAAGATTTCTAGGAATGATAGGGTTTCTGTTATCTCTCCAGATCACTTCATTGCAGTCAGCCGGCTTATCCTGCCAAGGCATATTTGGGATAGCCTGTCCGTTGATTACTTTAACGCTCATGTTAAAATCCACCTTTCATAATATAAAAAATACTGAGGCTGACCGTCAGGTCATGCCCTTGTTTTTATTCCTCCCTCGAATAGAAATGCGAAACTTTTCCCGCTTATTCAAGGCGATATCATTCGGCTTACCTTATCGGTAAAATGCCGCTGTTATTATTAAAACACACTTTCAGAAAAATTTCAAGCCCCTATTTTTGCTGAAAACGTTTAAAATTTATATGTAAACGTATTCTTCTTAAATTTAACATTTTATTAACAGTTTGCTTGGTTTCATATTTTTGCATCGCACTAAAAAACTGCGGTTTTCTGTATCTGCAGGCTCAGTTAGTTCTAGCAAAACAAAAAAACGGATCATCAGCAAGCGTTTTGAATGTAAATTATAAAAGTTGCCCATAATGGTCATATTAGCATAAGCATATTCGTGCAAGTTTCTGATTTTTTGCAAGAATAGAAAAAAGCACTTGCAAAAACAGTGAAAAGGGTATACAATATAAGTAAGGATATCAGATACGTTCGGCAGAGTGCGGCGAAAGTCGGGATTTGCCGAATTGTTCTGTATAGTAGTGTACTATAATTTATAATTTACAAGTGGAGGACATTGATATGAAACTAACAGAAATGTCTGCAGAGGAACTGGCATCATTCAAAGCAGAAGTCCAGAAAAAATATGACGATTTCAAGGCTCAGGGATTGTCGCTGAACATGGCAAGAGGAAAGCCGTCTGCTGAGCAGCTCGACCTGACAGAGGGTCTGCTCACAGCAGTAAAGAGCAGCGAGGATTGTTTTGCTGAGGACGGCACAGATTGCAGAAACTACGGTGGTCTTGACGGTCTGCCTGAGGCTAAGGCACTTTTTGCTCCTATGCTCGGCGTAACACCTGATGAGCTTATCATTTGCGGAAACTCAAGCCTTAACATCATGTATGACACTATCGCAAAGTTCATGCTTTTCGGCACAGGCGACGGTGAAAAGCCTTGGAAGGATACAAAAGTCAAGTGGCTCTGCCCTGTTCCTGGATATGACAGACATTTTCTTATAACAGAAAAAATGGGCTTTGAGCTTGTAAACATTCCAATGGACAAAAACGGTCCTGACATGGATATGGTAGAAAAGCTCGTTGCTGAGGACGATACTATCAAGGGTATATGGTGTGTGCCAATGTATGCTAACCCTACAGGCACAACATACTCTGACGAGGTAGTAAAGCGTCTTGCAGCCATGACAACAAAGGCTAAGGATTTCAAGATATTCTGGGATAACGCATATTGTATCCACCACCTTTCTGATACACCTGACACACTGCTCAACATTCTTGACGAGTGTGAAAAGGCAGGCAACCCTGACAGAGTTTATATGCTCGCCTCTACATCAAAGGTAACATTCCCTGGTGCAGGCGTTGCAATGATAGCGTCATCTGAAAAGAACATCAAGTACCTCAAATCTATGATGACAGTTCAGACTATCGGTTATGACAAGATAAATCAGCTCCGCCACGTTAAGTTCTTCGGCACATATGAAAACCTTATGGAGCATATGAAGAAGCACAGAGCTATAATCGAGCCTAAGTTCAAGATAGTTCTTGACACTCTCGAAAAGGAGATAGCACCTCTGGGAATCGGAAGCTGGGAGAAGCCACACGGCGGTTACTTTATAAGCTTCAACGCTCTTAACGGCTGTGCAAAGAGAATTTGTCAGCTTTGCAAAGAGGCAGGCGTAGTCCTCACAGGTGCAGGTGCAACATACCCTTACGGAAAGGACCCTGACGATTCAAACATCAGAATTGCTCCTACATTCCCGCCTGAGAGCGAGCTTAAAATTGCAGCCGACGTGTTCGCTACAGCAGTTAAGCTTGCAAGTGCAGAAAAGCTTCTTGCAGAATAATTCAACTAAGTCAAGATAACAATACTCTCTATATAAAAAAAGCGATGACCTTGCAAAAGGCTCATCGCTTTTTTGTTTGCCTATAAAGCAAAAGCGGTATCGACCTCCTAAAAGGTCATACCGCCCGCTATGGTAAGGAAATTAAAGGCGGCACCGCACAAGGCACGCCTGTCGGCTTTGCACGCAATCTGCTTGCAGATTTTCCGTCATATAGCACAGAAATTTCTTGACATACGTCAGTATGCCTGCATAATTTCTGCACTATCTGACAAAAAATCTGACTGCGCATCTTACGCACAATCCTTGTGCGGTGCTGCCTTAAAATAGAAATAAAGCTTATTCTTTTACAGCTCCCGAAACAAGTCCGCTGTAAATGTACTTTTGCAGTAAGAGGAATATAATAAGAGTCGGAATGATACAAATTACGATTCCCGCAAAAACTACCTCCCACTGTACAGAAGTGGCATTCATAAGATTGTAAAGCACAGTTGAGATAACAACGTGGTCATCATCAGGCATATAAAGCTTTGGAGTGTAGAAATCGTTATAGATACCAACGAACTTGATGATAAGCACTGTTGCTATTGCAGGCTTTAGGTTAGGGAGAATTATGCTGAAATATACCCTTGGATAAGAAGCACCGTCCATAATAGCACTTTCGTCCAGGGAATATGATATCTGTCCCAAAAACTGAATGAAAATATAGATAGAAATAATATCTGTACCGATATTCAAAATGATAGGTGCAAGCATAGATCTGTAAAGGCCAAGCTTGTAAACTATCTGGAATACCGTTACCTGCATTGTGATATTAGGCAGAAGCGTTGCAATAAGGAACGCTGTCTTTACTGTTCTTGAAAAATAGGTGTTGAAACGCTGAACTACATAAGCCGTCATCGTACCTGTTATTATCGAACCAACGCAGGATACAACAATGATTATAGCCGTGTTTTTGAATGCAAGAAGAATATTCTGTGTAAAAAACGCTGTCTTGAAGTTCTCCCACTGAGGCACTTCAGGAAGAGTGAACACCGTGGTGTTTGAAAGCTCTTTGTAGGTTTTCAGCGAGCCTATGAGCACAACAAGTATCGGTACTATTACTATAAGACAGCAGAGTATAAGAAAAGCATACTTGATAATGTTCAGTACCCTTGAGCCGATATAAAGAGGCTTTGAATCTTTGTTTTCATTCTGTGCCATTATTTCACAGCCCCCTTTCTGCTCCTTTTGTTCTCCTTAGGGGTCTTGTCGTCCTCACGGAAGAAGTATTTTTGTATAAACGTTACGATTATCGTTATGATAAGCAGCACGATACCCATTGCCGAAGCAAGACCCACCTTTTTCAGCGAGAACGCTGTGTTGATAGTCTTGATAACGAATGTGGTTGTGCCCATCATGCCCTTTGTTGTGATATATGGTATCTCGAATACTGAGATAGCACCCTTTACAGCAAGGATAAGCTGCAATGAGATGATAGGCTTTATGCTTGGAAATACGATATATCTGAAGTTCTGCCATGGGTTAGCACCGTCAAGGTCAGCCGCCTCGTAAAGGTCAGGACTGATAGACTGGATAGCACCGATATACATGATGATATCAAAGCCTATGTATTTCCATATGGAAATGAACACCAAGCAGCAGTTTGCAAGAAACGGCTTGTCAACATCGAACCACAGTATCGGGTCAAGACCCAGTGTGGTAAGGATAGTGTTGAGCGTTCCGTCAGGGGTAAGACCCTTTTGACCTTTGAGGAAAAATCTTTGGAATATGATAGATACCGCAACGCCGTTCATAAGATAAGGGAAGAAAAGTATTCCCTTGAAAAGTCCCTTTGCTCTTATCTTTGAGCAGAGGATAGACGCCAGCAGCAAAGCCAGTGCCTGCTGAATGAATGAACCAACAAGATAATAAAGGCTGTTCTTGAAAGTTTCAAGATAGTCCTTGTCGGTGAATATCGTTACATAATTTGAAAAGCCTGCATATGTAGGGTTAGTGCCGTATGGATCTCTGTTCTGAAAACTGAATATGACCATATCCAGAGCAGGGATAAAGGTAAACGTTACAAGCAGGATTATCGGCAGTGCAAGAAACAGTATAGAAGTATAGAACTTTTTACCCGCATAAGTCTTTGACCACTGTGCAATGCCTTTTCTATTGCCGTTTTGCATTTGAGGTCCTCCTGAACACAATTATCAGGCACAGGAACAATGCCTGTACCTGATAAGGGATTTATCTTAAGTCTTAGCCGAGAACTTTATCTCTTGCAGCAGCCCACTTCTTGTTTACATCAGCGATGATCTCGTTGAAACCGTCGTCGCCCTTGCCTGCGAATGCTGCCTCAGCAAGCTTGATCTTGAAGTTGTCCTCGTCGCCCTGCCATACGCCAACGCCTGACTCCTTGTCGATCTCGTCGAACTTACCAACGAGGTCATCCGGAGCAACAGCCTTTTCAAAGAATACAGCGTCCTTGAAGCCAGACAGCATGCTTGGAAGCTCCTTGTTCTGAACTGTTGAGATCATACCCTCCTGCTCAGAGAAACCTGAATCAGAAACGAACCACTCAACATATGCCTTTGCAAGATCCTGATTCTTGGAGTTTGCACTTACGCCGAGAGTATAGTCAGGACCTTCCTCTGCGTATACCTTTCCGTCAGCTGCTGTGATAGGAACAGGCATATAACCGATATCGTCAGGGTTCTCAGCCTTTTCCATGAACTGTGAAACTGCCCATGAACCCATTACCATTGTAGCTATCTTGCCCTCACCGAACCATACCTTTGATGACTCCCACTCTGTGTTAGCGTGGTCTTCTTCAAGAAGGTCAGGCTTTGAGAACAGATCATACATCAGCTTGTATACTTCATAATAGCCGTTGCCCTCTACAAAGAGGTCGCTCTTATCCTGAAGAAGCTTGTTTTCAGCGTCAGCACCGCCTGCTGCTGAAATAACAAGGTTCTGCCACTGAGTGATAGTCCAGCTTGCGTCCTTGAAGTTTGTGTAGTAAGGGATAGCGTCTGTGTTATCCTTGATGAGCTGAAGATCTGCAAGGAACTCGTCAGGAGTCTTAGGAGTTTCTGTTATACCAGCCTGCTCCCATATCTTCTTGTTGTAAAGAACGCCTGTAGCTGTTCCGCCTACCGCAAGTCCGTAAACATTGCCGTCAGCCGTCATCTTCTTGTCTGACCAGCGATATGTGTCCTTGAACTCGTCATAAGTTCCGAGGGATACGAAATATGTAGGAAGTTCCTCAAGCTTAAGGCTTGAAGGGATACAAAGAACATCGCCGTAATCATCTGTACCCATTCTTGTTGCTACATCTGTATCGTAGTCCTTGTATGCAGTGTATTCAACTGTGCAGTTGTAAGCTTCCTCAAACTTGTCTGTGAGAGCGTCGAGCTTGCCGTCCTCTTTTCTGTCAGTTCTGTTTGTAAGAACTTCCAGTTTTGCACCCTTTGCGTCGAATGAGTCTTTGATATCAGCCTGCGATACTTCAGGTGTAACAGCCTTGCTGCTTGAATCTGTAGAGCTTCCGCAGCCTGTGAACGCACTCATTGTTCCCATTGACAAAACCAGTGCCATTGCACCGGCACATATCTTCTTTGCTTTCATACTTGATAACCTCCGAATTAGCTTAATTTTATTAAGTAAATTAATTTGTCTTCAACGACAATATTAAGTATACATCCTAAATAATATTAAGTCAATATCTTTTTAGAAATTAATATCTTTTTAATCGCAAATTTGTGAACAAATATAAACTTAAGGACTTGAATTTTAGCAATATGCACAAAAAATAGCGACAGTCTTAACAAAGACTGTCGCCAAGATCAGACAACCGACACAACCAACGGGGTCATGCCGCAAACAATAGAAAATCATAGATTAGAAAGGTGCACTTAATAAGTACAGTTATATTATAACTTAAAATTACTCATTTGTCAATAGCAAAATAAAAAAAGATCAGCAACCGCCATGCTGATCCTTTTGTTATATTCGCTAATAAAACACCTATATTCTCTTTACAGAGTCCTTTATAACGAGGTCGCCCTCGATAGTTCTTATCCTCGGCTTGCCGTCAGGTTCTTCCCTTCTATCCATAAGTGTCATTACCGCAAGGTCTGCCATATAATCTGCATCAACGTTTATAGTGGTGATAGTCGGGTCTGAAACTTCGGAGATCAAATAGTTATCATATCCCACAATGGAAATATCCTCAGGCACGTTATATCCCATGCCACGGAGCTGTCTTATTGCACGGTAAGCCGCCTCGTCGCAGTTGCACACGAAAGCCGTTGGCATATCGTCCTCAGGGAAAGTCATAGTGATAAAATCACGCTTGTCACGATCGTCGATACGCCACTTTTCGTTGACCTCATAGCCATGCTCTATCATAGCCTTTACATAGCCCATATATCTGTCAAAAATACTCGTTGTGGCAAATTTACTTCCTATGTATCCTATCTTCTTGTGACCCATTTTTATAAGATATGAAGTAAGCTTGTAGCCTCCGCTGTAGCCATTTGTCACAACAGCGTCCAAGTCTAAGGACGGCACATAATAATCAAGCAGTACAAGATCTTTCACATTTTCATTAAGAAGCTTTGCATAATTCTTTGAAAGCTGTCCCAGTGAAATAAGTGCTGAAACCTGCTTGTCCTCGATACAATGCGGGAGCATGAGCCTGTCCTCGTCCTCCTGATCTAAATTTTCCATTATGCAGAACATATTCTCTTTTTTGAGCCTTGTTACAAGAGCGTTATACAATGCCCAATAAAATGAACCGTTAGGATTGATGAATTTTGATGGGATAAGCACACCGATAGTATTTCCTCCCCTGTTCTGAGTGCTTTTCACGCCCACATAACCCATTTCGTCAGCGACCTGCTTTATCTTCTCTCTGAGAGCATCGCTAACTCCGCTTTTTCCTGCAAGGGCTTTTGACACAGTGACATTACTTGTGTCACAGGCTTTGGCTATATCTATAAGTGTAACTGCTTTCTTCAAAATTCTCACCGCTTTTTCTTCTTAATGAACTCCTTAAAATAAACTCTGATAACATTCTCATTCAATTATATCATTTTATGACATAAAGTCAATAGAATATTGCAAAATCTCACATTTACACAAAAACGCAGACCAAAATCAGTTAATAATGCTCTCTACAGGAGCGTTATCCCTCTCTCTTTGCAGTCTTTTTCGCTCAATGAGTTTTCTTATTATAGTGCAGATGAGCAGAGCCGCTGATATGACAGCAACACCTATTATAGGATAAAATCTCCACATATATTCCTTATCCATATTCTGCAAAGACTGATCTACAGCCGAATTGCTCAGCTTGTCCTGTATCCTTTTTATAAGATATCCGCCCGCTTTAAGAAACGATATCATGCCCCCAAGGCTAAGTATAAAGGAAACGATATATTTTTTGAAAAACGCAAACAATATTCCTGCAAACATAACAACAACGCCTGCCGCCATTGCCCACAGCACCCACTTTGGCGGAACGGGTTCTATATACTTGCCCATGATGCCCACGATAGTTACACCGCCGTAGAAAAATCCCGAATACGCAAACGGCACTATCATAAGAAGCTTCAAAATAAGATAATAAACAGGCTCACCGTTTGGTTTTGTGCGTTTCGCCTTTTTCATCATCTTTTTCGCCGAGCGGCTCTGCCTTTCTCTGGCTTCCTCACGCTCTCTCTGTTCTTCAAGCTCCTCTTCTTTTCTGAGCCTGTCCTGCTTTTCTTTCTGTGCTTTAAGTCTGTCTTTTTTTGACATAATGTACCTCTTTTATGTATTAAAATATTATCGTATCATAGTTTTCTCATCAGATATTTTATTATATCATAGTATGCCACGAAATTCAACACATACAAATGAAATTTTCTTCCTTTGCACTGTTAAGAAGGCAGAATAAAATTGAAAAAGGCTTTCCAAGACAAATAATACTTATGCCGACGGCTGAATTAAATTTCTAGACAGGTCAACAATAAAAGCGAAAAGAAAAACAGAAAGGAACGTGAAAAAAATGTCGTCATTTTTCAAAAAAACAGCCTGCGTCACAGGGATAATACTGCTGGGGCTGTTTGGTCTTATAGGATTTTATTCCACAACACTCCCCGATTTCTACCTTGTTTCAAAGGGCAGCGAGCTTAGCGTGAACTCATTTTTCACCATATCCTCAAAGCCCTGCGAAAGCAAGGTGACAGTGGCGGTGTCAGGCGGTTCGTCAGGGGCGTCACGATACACAAAAAATATGCTCATGCTTTTTGGGGCAGTGCCAGTCAAGGAGGTTGAATCAAAGACAATGGAAAGACCAATGCTTTATCCTTGCGGACAGCCATTCGGCATAAAGCTTCTCACAGAGGGCGTAATGGTAGTCGATCTGCAAAAGGTGGATTCTTCAAGCCCTGCCAAAGATTGCGGTATCAGAGAGGGCGATGTTATAGTATCTATCGACGGAGAAAAAGTCAAAAGCAACGCAGACGTTGCAAAGATAATAAGAAGCTCAAACGGTGAAGCCTGCTCAGTGCGCATAAAGCGTGGAAGCAACGACCTGACCTTCAAGCTTTGCCCACGCCTTGAGAGCGGAAGCTACAAAGCAGGAATGTGGGTGCGTGACTCCTCCGCAGGCATAGGCACTCTCACATTCTATGACCCTGAAAACGGAACTTTCGGAGGCCTTGGTCACCCCGTATGCGACGCAGACACAAAAGAACCCCTCCCCCTCTCCGCAGGCACAGTTGGCGAAATAAACCTCACAGGCTTCAACAAGTCACGCTCAGGCTGTCCGGGACAGCTTTTAGGCGAGTTTGCAAACTCCGCCTCCACAGGTGATATCCTGAAAAACTGCGAAAGCGGCGTGTTCGGAACACTGAATGCAAATCCTTGCCCAAATGCAAAAGAGTTTCCTCTCGGCTTCCGTCAGGAGATACACCCCGGCAAAGCCAAAATACTCTCCTCTATTGACAATGACGGGCCAAAAGAGTACGAAATTTCTATCGAGCAGATAAATCTCTCAGATTCTGCCGAGCATGACCTTGTTATCAAAATAACCGACAAGGCTCTTCTTGAGAAAACAGGGGGCATTTTGCAGGGCATGAGCGGCTCGCCTATCATTCAGGACGGAAGACTCGTGGGCGCAGTGACCCATGTTTTTATCGAGGACACCGCCAAAGGCTACGGTATCTTCGCTGACGAAATGTATTCAAAGACCTCAGAGCTTGCCGAAAGCACCATAGAAAACGCAGGTTAGCGACCTTTGCCGATCGCTGTCGATTTATGAAAAGGTTTTGCATAGAGAAAAATATCATCTGTAGTCGAACAATGCTTAATTATCTTGTTTTGGCATATTCATGCACTGATATTTGTACACTTTGCATTAATAAGTCGATAATTTGTTGACGATTTTTCTAAAAAACTATTGCATTTAACAAATAAATGTGTTATCATTTATCTTGTGAAAGGGAGTTAAAACAAACGCTCTCAAACAAAAATGACAGATTATACGACGGAGGAAATGACAATGACAAACAAGATCAAAATTCTTATTGGCGACGATTCGGCACAGTACGGGGTAGCGTGTGCTTCCTCACTGAGAGCAATGGGCTTTTTCGTGATAACACGTCCCAAGGACGGACTTACTATCTATGACGCTATCAAAAACGAACAGCCGGACGTTGTTATCGCAGACGCAGTGATGCCGAGCCTTGACGCAATCGAGCTTATCAGAAAGATACAGAACTCGTCCTATCAGAAACCGCTTTTTATAATTACAAGCGCCTATGAGAACTCATTTATAGAAACACAGGTCATGAACGCAGGAGCATCATATTTCATGCTCAAGCCATTCGACATAAAGATACTTGGCGAGAGGATAAAGTCCATGCTGGATATCGACACCGATATATCCTCCGACTCAAGCTATACGAAAAACAAGCAGAGCATAAACCTTGAGATAATCGTCACAGACATAATCCATCAGATAGGCGTCCCTGCCCACATCAAGGGCTATCACTATCTCAGGGAAGCTATCATACAGTCCGTGAACGATAAGGAAATGCTTGAAAGCGTTACAAAGCTATTATATCCTGCAGTGGCAAAAAAATTCGCAACTACGCCCTCCAGAGTGGAAAGAGCCATACGCCATGCCATTGAGATAGCATGGGACAGAGGAGATATCGACACCCTCAACAGCTTCTTCGGCTACACAATAAACACAGGCAAGGGCAAGCCCACAAACAGCGAATTTATCGCACTTATCGCAGACAAAATAAGCCTTAAATTCAAGACCACCATGGCGGTCTAGGGGTCATAAGTCATATATGCAAAAAGAGCAGAACGCATTTTCACGTTCTGCTCTTTTGTTACTTGTTGATAAATGTAGGGGCGAACAGTGTTCGTCCGTCTTTGTTCACCTGCTAAATTTGCAATAAAACAAACTTTTTCGCTTTGGGTGTGACGTTGCATTTCAGAACACAGGCGACCTCAGGTCGTCCCTACACACAAAATACAAAAAAGAGGGCGAAAATGATCCGCCCTCTGCATTTTCATATTATCACAGCTTTATCTCTTCGCTGTTCTTTTCGTCCTTGCTGTTGTCATGCTCTATCCTGTCACGGTGAGTTTCAAGAGGAGCTGAATCCTTTACGCCCTCAGTGGCTTCTGGTATAAAGCAGGTCTTTACCGTCATAAAGAATATTCTAAGATCAAGCATAAGCGACTGATGCTCTATGTACATAAGGTCAAGCTTCAGCTTGTCATAAGGCGTAGTGTTATACTTTCCCATTACCTGCGCATAGCCCGTAAGTCCAGCCTTGACTTTCAGCCTGTATTTGAACTCAGGCATTGTTTTTTCATACTTCTGCGCGATCTCAGGCCGCTCAGGTCTAGGCCCTACAAACGACATATCGCCCTTTAGTATGTTTATAAGCTGCGGAAGCTCGTCTATCCTTACTTTTCTTATAAACTTTCCTATAGGAGTGATACGGCTGTCATTTTTCTTTGCAAGGGTCGCACCGCTTTTCTTTTCAGCGTCAACTATCATGCTTCTGAACTTGTATACCTTGAACACCCTGCCCCCTGTTGTGAGCCTTTTCTGAGAATAAAGCACAGGGCCGCCATCATAAGCCTTTATTGCAATAGATGTCACTAGCATAAACGGTGACGCCACCACCAGTGCGGCAGCCGACAGCACAATGTCAAGTATCCTCTTTATCGCACGCTGTTCCCAGCGCAAGCCGTCATTTCTCGCCAGCAAAAGGGGCGTATCAAAAAGGTGGAAATCCTCCGCACCCCTTACGATAATATCTGACAGCTTAGGGTTTATATAAGTCCTGATAGAATTTTCAAAAGTAAATTTCAAAAGCTTGTTTCTCAGGTCATTTGGGATATCTGAGATTATAACAGCCTCGTGTTTTAATATCTCACGCTCGATATCCTCAAGGCTCTCCTCACAGCTTATAGAAGCGCATATCCTGTATTTGTCATTTCTCACGCTCATTTTTGAAACAAGATACTTAGCGTTCTTGTTTCCATAAACGATTATCATTCGCCGTGGAGGATATACCGCCTGATATATCCAAGTGAAAACATAGCTCCACGCAAAGGCTATGGCCACCTGAATTACCGTCATAACAAGTATGGGCGCTATGTTGAGCCTGCCTCGTCCGATAAGAGAAACGAGTATAAATTCTATAAAATTCGCACCCAGCACACCCAGCACCTGCGAACCGAAAAGTCCCGTGAATTTATCATACCCAAGACGGAAGCCGTTAAAGGTCTTTGCCATGGATATATAGAGCACCGCATAGATAGCCACCATAAGAATGTTACCATTATGCCAGAACGGGTCACGCATCGCCTTGTTGTAATAGTTGTTCCAAACCGTGTCGAAGCACTTCATAAAGGCACAGATTATAACAAGTGCGCTGAGATAGTTAAGTATCTTTTTGAACTGATCTCTGTTATTCAACAAAAAACCGCCTTTCTCTGCTGTTTTTGTTATCTGCTCAATGAGTAAAGTATAGCATACTTTTCGCCAATAATCAAGCATTACACACAATTTTCACCGACTGCCACCTTTTTCAGCCTGATTTTTCAAGATAATACCTGTATCTCCGTTCAATATAGCTTTAAGCTATGATAGACCATAAAATAAAAATTATTGATTTACTAGGAATTTTGTGTTATAATATACTTTGCAGAAAAATAAAAAATATATTTTTATATAGATAACAGAAAAGAGGAAAATAAATGAAGACCTGCGAGCTTTTCAAGAAAAAGACAACATTATCCTTTGAGGTGTTCCCACCAAAGAGTTCAACGCCTGTTGAGAGCATATACAGCACCATATCACAGCTCCAGCCACTTAATCCTGATTTTATCAGCGTAACATACGGAGCAGGCGGAAGCACGAACAATGCGACTATCGACATATGCTCGGCTATAAAAAATCACCACAAGATAGAATCGGTGGCACATCTTCCATGCCTTTATCAGACAAAGGAACGAGTATTAGAGCAGCTTGAAGAGATGAAGTCTGCGAATATCGAGAACATACTTGCTTTGAGAGGTGACAGAAACCCTGATTTTGAGCCGGCAGGTGATTTTCACTACGCTTCCGACCTTGTATCTTTCATAAAAGAACACAGCGACATGAACGTAATAGGCGCATGCTATCCTGAATGTCACCCGGAGTGCGACAGCATAGTAGATGATATAAAGCACCTGAAGGATAAAGTAGACGCAGGCTGTTCACAGCTTATCACCCAGCTTTTCTTTGACAACAGCACATTTTACGATTTCAGAGAAAAAACAGCCATAGCAGGGATAAACGTGCCTATCGAAGCAGGAATAATGCCTGTGACCAACAAAAAGCAGATACTTAGAATGACAACTCTTTGTCATGCGACCCTGCCGAAGAAGTTTCTAAAGATAATGGACAAATACGAGAACGACCCAATAGCAATGAGAGATGCGGGCATAGCCTATGCGGTATCGCAGATAGTAGATCTCATCGCCAATGATGTAGACGGCATACACCTTTACACCATGAACAATCCATATATAGCGGAGAAGATATGTGAAGCGGTGAAGTCGCTTTTCTGATCTACACAAACGCAAGCAGACGGAGAATTGATCTCCGCCTGCTTTTTTGTTTTCCGCACAGACCAACTGTAGGGGCGAACAGTGTTCGCCCGTTTCATTTTTTCATGATCCTACTGATTATTACATTGTATAAACACTGCACCCAAATGTCGGGGACGGCGCCCCCGACGTCCCCACATCGAAGCGTTAAGGTTTGATTTATCATAAAGCTGTGTAGGCAAACAAAAGCGGGTCAGAGCTTTACACTCCGACACCGCTTTATTATAGCTTATTATTCATATCTCAAAGCGTCGATAGGATTGAGCTTCGCCGCCTTTATGGACGGAATAAGTCCAAATACTATTCCAACTACCATTGAAAATACCACCGACACTACTATTGACGCCGAGGATATCGCCACAGGAACTTCCGCTACCTTCGCTATTACCTGCGAAAGCCCTATGCCCGTCAGCACACCGATTATTCCGCCTATGCTCGTAAGCACTGCCGCTTCTGTCAAAAACTGTGCAAGAATTCTCTTTTTCCTTGCTCCCAGTGCTTTTTTCAGTCCTATCTCTCTCGTTCTCTCTGTTACCGACACGAGCATAATGTTCATTACGCCTATACCGCCTACCAGCAGTGAGATGCTAGCTATCCATATAAGCATCTTATTAGTCGATGAACTCAGATCCTGCAATGACTTCGCCTGCTCCAGCAGGCTATCGCTCTTGTATTCCACAGAAGCGCTGGTTTCCTTACTTCCGCCCTTTACAGCCGAAACGTTCTCGTTAAGAATATCCGCCGACTTTTTGCCCGCATTCGTCATCGAGTCCGTGTCCACAGCCTTTACGATACAGTTTTCTGGTTCGTCATAGCGGAAAACTATCCCCCAATCGTTTGTGGGGATAAAGACAAGTCCGCTTGATGTCTGATTGTATGTGTAGTAGTCCTCCACTGAGCTTATAACAGGCTCAAAGTTTGAATTTTTCACAGCCACGCCTATTACAGTAAACGGCTCGCCACTTATATCTATGACCTTTCCCACAGGGCTTTCACCCTGGAAAAGACCCTCTGCAAGCGTCTTGTCTACCACTGCCACCTTGTCAAATTTGGTAAAGTTTCTCTCCGCAAAGCCCTTTCCCTCAACTATCTCGTATCCAACAGTGTCAAAATAATCCTTGTCTACTCCGTATATAGTTGACGAATCCATTTTGTTGTTAAGATAAAACAGATTGTCAGGATTGTTTCTTGTGCGGTAAAAAGTGCTTGACTCCACCTCTTTAAGTTCGTTGATACGTTTTTTAGTGTCCGGTGTGAACATTGCCACATTAGACGGTGGCGCTTCATAAGAAAAGTCGCAAACAGTGTCGCCGTTTGAAAGCTGGATCTTCACCGTGTTGTTTCCTGCGCCGATAAGATTGTTCTTTATCTGCTCATTTGTACCCTTGATAGTGGAAACTATAGCAATGATAGCCGCAATACCGATAATGATACCAAGCATAGTAAGAAACGAGCGTATCTTATGTGAAAGTATTCCCTTAAATGAAAGTCTGATATTTTCTATCATATTATCCGCCCCCTTTTAATACTCAGGATAAAGGACTTTGTCGGTCTCCTTTGTCCTTACGCCCTCTTTGACGTCCTTGCCGTATGGGAAGCATATCTTATCTTTCATAGAAAGTCCGCCCTTGACCTCGATATTAGTGCCATACATTATCTTGCCTGTTTTTATGTAGCTTTTCACAAGTCTGCCGTCCTTGTCGGCTTTCATTATATAGTAGTTTCCGTTTTCCTGCCTTACATAATGTATAGGCAGATAAACGCTGTCACTGGTCGTGGTGTCATTCACAAATGAAACGCCTACCCAGTCGCCCACGTTGAAATCCGTGCTGTCGCTGAGCCTAGCTTCTATAGTGTAGGTGGAGCTGTTAGGATTGTCACCCCAGTTGTTTGACGAGTATGACGTAGGCTCGCTGCTTATCTTTGTTATCTCAGCGTCAATGCTCATTCCCGTGTTGTATGAGTTCACCATGACAGTGTTTCCCACAGCCGCTCTGTCAAGATTAAGCTCGCCCACACTAAAAGTAACGGAAACTCCGCCCTCGCCCTCGATTATTGCGAAAACGTCATCATCAGAGCTGTCACCACTGTAGTCCGTGCTGCTGTCTGTAATGTCCATATCGTCTTTGTCGTCACCATCGTCCGAATTATCGCCCTCTGCGGCAGCGTCGCCTACAGTGCCTATCTTTTTAACGACTCCGTCGATATTAGCCACTACCTTGCCGTCTGTCTTTTTCTTCAAAGCGTCATTGTAGTCAAGCTTTGCAGACTTAAGGTTAAGCTTTAAGCTCTTTATCTCGTCCTCTTTTTCTGATATCATTTTCTTTATCTCTGCACGGCTGTGCATATAGTCCTCAGAGCCTGAATTTGCACCGTCCGTCTGTGACGGGTCAGCAGGAGTGACATCTATGCCAGCGTCATTATCATCATAATCACCGTTATCAGGTATATCCACATCACCGCCATTGTCGGTATCATCAGTATCATCGCTATCGTCAGCACTGTCATCACTGCGGTCTGAGCCTGCAGGCACAACGATAGAGAACTTGCCGAACTGCTCCACAGAAGTGTCAAGAGAAAGCGTACCGCTTTCCTTGTCCTCAGTTATCCCCTGTGAAACTGTCCAGTCTGCAAGAGCCTTTTTGCCAATTGTTTCATGGTTGACTATCCACTTGTATATAAAGTTTGAGTTATCATCATAAACGCAAAGCTCCGCATAAGCCCCCGTTGTCTTTATCCTTTCAAGAAACGCTCTGGATACCTTTGTGTTCCTGTTGCAGTTTATAATGTAAGGATCGTCCTTTGTGCCTGCATTTTTCGTCTGGAAAACAGCCTTTACAACGTCCACAGTTTCCACAGGCTCAGGAGTTGGCTCAGGATCTGGAGTTGGCTCTGGGTCTGGTTCCGGCTCTGGTTCCGGCTCAGGCTCTGGATCGTCAGGCTCTTGCGGTGCGTCCTCAGAAGGCTTTAAAAGCTTGTATTTAGCAAGCTCCTTTTCAGCCATTTTGATGTTCTGCTCGCAGACCTTTACCTGATTTTCTTTCTGTGAAAGCTCCAGCTCCACCACCGTCATGTCATATTCAAGTATAGTGTCGCCCTTTTTCACAGTGTCGCCCTTTTTCACAAACACCTTTTTAACAAGCTTCTCGTTGTCAAGAGTAACTCTCTGAGCGTTGGCAGAAACTATCTGCCCGTCCATGTTCGTTGAGCTGTCCCACTCGTAACTATCCGCAGTTTCCGCCATAAGGTCAACAGGAACTACCGCCACAACAGTTTTCTTGTCCTGATTTTTCTTATATTTCATTGCTCCCGCATATCCGCCTCCGCCGAGGATAGCTATGCACAGGAGTGTTATTATTACCTTTTTCATTCCTGCTCACCTGCCTTTTCTCCATGAAGCTCGCCGTCACGGATATACATTATCCTCTTTGCACATCTTGCAATGTCAGGCTCGTGTGTTATCATAACGATAGTAACACCGTCGTCATTAAGCTCCTTGAAAAGCTCCATTACCTGATCGCCCGACTTTGTGTCAAGAGCGCCTGTGGGTTCGTCTGCAAGAAGAAGCTTTGGATTGTTGACTATCGCCCTTGCAATAGCCACCCTCTGCTTCTGACCGCCTGAAAGCTGAGTAGGCTTGAACATCATTCTCTGTGCAAGCCCCACCTTTTCAAGAGCCGCCTTTGCTCTCTGACGTCTTTCTCTTTTGCCTACCCCCGCATAAAGCAGCGGAAGCTCCACATTTTCAAGTGCTGATTGTCTAGGGAGCAGATTAAAGTTCTGAAATACAAAACCTATCTTCTTGTTTCTTATCTCCGAAAGCTTCCTATCCTTTGCCTGCATAATGTCACAGCCGTCAAAAACAAAGCTTCCCTTTGTCTGCTTGTCAAGACAGCCTATAATGTTCATGAGCGTAGACTTTCCCGAGCCTGACGGACCCATTATCGCCACATATTCCCCCTCTGAAACATCAAGGGAAATATCCTTAAGCACAGGCACAGCTTCCTTGCCCTGCAAATAATCCTTGTAGATATTTTTCAGTTCAAATACCATTGCAAGCCCTCCTTATTCAGCGAAAGCTGCGTCAGCATCAGCAGCGTCGGCATTCTCACCGTCTGCATTTTCTGCATTTTCTGCATTTTCCTCTTCACCGTAAAGCTTGTTGAAGTATTCTTCTATCTCCTCGTCCGTCATGCTTGCAAGCATATCCTCGTCTATAGCCATGCCGTCCTCATCACTTCCGTCAAAAGCGATGTCCTCGTCACCGCCCTCGGTATCAGCGTCACTGTCCGTGTTGTCGTTCGGGTCAAGGTCATTAGGCGGAACAGACACGTCAGCCTCATTTGTGGTGGCTGTCATGCCCTCCTCGATAGACTTGTCAGGGTATGCGATATAATCGCCCTTTTCAAGACCTGACTTTATCTCGCAGTCACCGTTCTCCTCGTCCTTCTGACCTATCTCAACATATCTCTTTTCTATCTTTCCGTCCTCGTCCTTAGCCCAAACGTAATTCTTCTTGCCGTCCTTGCAGATAAAGTCGGAATAGAGCCATATGCCCGTCTTGTTTATAGAAGTATCCTGTCCGTTGTCTATCTCGATAAGAACGTGCTGACCGAGCATAAGTCCGTCAAAGTTTTCAGGCGTTACATAGAAAGCATAGTTTGAAGACTGGCTCATCTCATCGCTTGAACCGTAGCTGTACATATACATATCTTCACTAGAATTTTTCTGCGGACTTGTGTCAACAGAAGTTATCTCGCCCTTCCAAGTGGAATCATCAAGCCTTGACTTTACGATAACAGAAGCTCCTTGCATGATATCTTTGCTGTTCTGCTCGTTGAATCTGCCCTTTATTCTGTAGTCGCCCTCTTCTGTTATCTGCATTATAACGTCGCCGCCGTCCTGCTGAAGCTTGTCCACCGTCTTGACGTTCTTTACAGTTCCGTCGATAGAAGCGGTGACGTATGCGTTCTTTGTGGAAGCCTCCAGCTTTTTGATCTCAACGTTTTTAGCCTTTATATCATATTCGTTCTTAGCATTGTCGCTCTGCAAAGAAAGGATCTGGGTCGTGTATGACACAGCAGCGTCCTGATCGGCGTTTTTCTTTTCCTTTTCAAGCTCAGCTATCTGGCTCTTATTGGAAGCTATCTCGTTCTGGAGCCTCTCCACCTCGAGCTTAGCCTGCTCAAGCTGAAGATTTATAGCCTCAACGTCATATGTAAGAAGCTTGTCGCCTTTTTTAACAGAGTCACCGTTCTTAACAAGTATCTCGTCCACCGTCTTTGAGCTGTCATACTTTACGTCCACAGACTCCTGTGCCTCAACAACGCCCAAAAACGAGCGATTAGAAAGCTTGAAGTCCGACGCAGTGTTAAGTGACGATACCTTCTGCACATATACCTTCTGTGAGCTTTTTGAGCCTCCCTTGCCGGTCTTTTTCCATACGAAAAAGCCTCCCACACACACTGTGCAGACGATAACAAGCACTATTATAACAGTGCATATCCTTTTTTTCGTGGTCATTGCAATACCTCCGTTTGTGATTTTTCCAAAACAGCATAAAAAATCCGCCTGACAGCAGCCAGACGGATAAAACAGCCCCACCTTCCCCATAAGGGTATAGCATGAGCGTATTATTCTTTGTTATCTTGCTGTCCTGTTGTCTTTTGTTCTTATCTGTTTTTATGTATACATTATACCATAAAAATAATACAAGTCAATAAATAAAGACGTTGTTTTAAGAAACTCATAAGAATTCCCCTCATCTATAAAGACGTGCAATAACAAATAAAGTTGCAAACAAAAAAAATCTCACACGCACACTATTCGCCCCCCTACATACAAACAGCATATTTACATTGCTTGTAGGGGACGGCGCCCTCGACGTCCCGCTTGTTTGACATTCTTGGCGAAACAGTGTTCGTCCGTTTCTGCTGTTTATTACATCTACCACCAACAACAAAAAAAGGGCAGCCCACGCCGCCCTAATATGTATTATTTTTTCTTAGCCATAAGCCCTATCATTATAAGCACTACCACCGCACCGCCACCGATACAGCCGAAAAGCACCCAATCGGTCTCAGTGTTCTGGGTGGAGTTTTTCTGTGTCTTGATGACCCCCTGCTCCGCCATAGCCTCCGCCGCAGAGCTTTCCGTCACAATGGAGCTGTCCTCCACCTGAGGGCTGTCCGCATACACCGCCCACGGTATTATCATCATAAGCGACATCACAGTCGCCCCAAGCCCCGACAAAAGCTTTCTCGTCCTCATATAAAAAGACCTCCTCCGATACGCCATTTATCAACAGCAAAGCTTTATCACAGAGCTGCTTAAAGTTTTCCTCATTCAATTATACACATTTTCCAATAAAATTACAAGCAGAATTTTGTACAAATCATACATTAGTTTACACAACAATATACACAACACCTCACGAATTACAAATAAATCGCTGTAAATTTTGATTTATCAGTTTATTAATTGTGTATTGTCACAAAAATATATAGCAAAATTCATCAAAAATAGCATTGAAAATCTTGTTCATATGTGATATAATAACGAATAGCAACATACTGTTCACACTTTACTTGTAAGGAGGTCTTTATTTTGGAAGAACGTATGCAAATTATACAGGCAGCAGGCAACAGCAAGATACAGATAGGCGTTATACCGGGTCACTATGCAACTAACCACTCGCATATCAATTATTATGTAGATATAACATCTCTTAAAACTGGTTATAAAATGGCAAAGGAAGCCGCAAAGGCATTGGCAGCCACCTATGTTTCAACACATATCGACACTATCATATGCCTTGAAGGCACAGAGATCATCGGTGCCTTTCTCGCTGAAAGCCTTGGCGAAAGCGGCATAAACAGCGGTGCAGACGTAAATGTAGTAACACCTGAGCTAAACGCTGTAAATCAGATGATATTCAGAGATAACACTCAGAAGAAGATATGGGGCAAGCAGGTGCTTCTGCTTATCGCTTCCGTTTCAACTGGAAAGAGCATAAACAGAGCAATGGACTGCCTGAAATACTATAACGGCAACCTTGTAGGAATAGCTTCCATATTCTCCGCTATCAAAGAGAACAACGGCACTGCTATCCACGCCCTTTTCACAGAAAAGGATCTGCCTGATTACATGACATATACATCATCAGAATGCCCAATGTGCAAATCAGGACAGAAGGTCGACGCTTTGGTAAACAGCTTCGGCTATTCAAAGATATAGCTTGTAACTTCATTCTCCATAAAAATAACGTTAAAGGGACGGAATTTGACTTCCGCCCCTTTTTCTTTTGCCAGATTTTCCAGGTCTTGACGATAATTGTCATCCTGTGAAGTGCTGGTAAAATCAATGTCATATAGTAATGCCTGGATATAGAATCCGGTCCCTCCTACAATGATTGGAATGTGACCGTTAGCGTAGATTTGTTCCATAGCTTTTTTTGCCATCTGCTGGAAACGGACTACATGGAATTCGTCCCATGGCTTTAATTCGTCTACCAGATAATGAGGAATCCCCTGCATCTCTTCTGGACGTATCTTCGCGGAACCGATATCCATATATTCATACACCTGCATGGAGTCAGCAGAAATGATTTCTCCTCCGATGGCTTTTGCAAGTCCAATGGAGGCTTTTGTTTTGCCAACGGCCGTAGGCCCTGTTAGTACTACTAATGGTTTCTTCTTCATTTTACACAATCCTCTTGAATTTCTTTTCCAGTTCTCGTTTTGTCATTGCGATAATGGTAGGTCTTCCGTGTGGGCAGTGATACGGGTTGTCCAGTGATAGCAGTTCACCGATCAGCGCATCTACTTCCTGCACCGACAGTTTCATGTTGCCCTTTACGGCAGCTTTGCATGACATCGAAGCAATCTTTTCGTCGATGAGATCCGGAGACTGATTTCTGGTAATTTCATCCGAAAGACTGTCCAACATCTGGATCAGCAGTTCTTTCTTTGCAATACTGAACAGATTATCTGGTACGGCGCGGACGGCATAAGAATCCTGACCAAACTCCTCAATCTCGAATCCAATCCTTGTAAATTGATCCATGTAGGTGTTCAGAAGCTCTGCTTCCTGCATGCTTAAGTTCAGTACGATCGGAGGGCTGATCATCTGTGAGGTGAATTCCCGGGTTTTCATGGATTTTAAAGTCTTTTCATACAGAACCCGTTCGTGCGCCGCATGCTGGTCGATGATGTACAGGCTGTTATCATATTCTACCAGCCAATAGGTTTCAAATACCTGACCAACGACTTTATATTTCTGCATGGCCTCTCTTGTAAGCAGATGATCTTCAAAAAGTTCCATCTGTTTCGGTGTTTCCGTAAGAGACGGTTCTGGTTTAGTTGTTTCGTCTGTATTCGTCGA
>ERZ1106978.623-NODE-623-length-24064-cov-5.090799_pt1 | contig 24064 bp, 32 predicted proteins | sample MGYA00403689_ERZ1106978 | MGnify/ENA primary metagenome ERZ1106978 (study PRJEB35170, sample SAMEA104062434) | human gut metagenome | biome: human gut; feature: human-associated habitat; material: faeces | place: Denmark | collected 2012-08-02 ...
ACACCGCAGCAGCGCAGCACCATGTCGCGCCAGTATATTGTGCCGGATTGCCTTAAGTATTGTCTCATGCCTGCCTCCTTTCTGTTAAGTACCGCTTTACAACACGAAACGATAGTACAGCGTGCTTTACAGTCAAGCAGAAACTATTGAAAATAATAAAGAGATGCTTTATATTTCTGTCTACTGAAGAAAGGATGTTAGATGGGCACGAAGAGCAATATCCAGTATGCAATAAATATATTGATGGAAGAGAGTGGACATAAGGGCTCAGAGCTAGCCGACGCGATCGGCGTGTCTCGCTCTGCCGTATCCAACTGGATGAATGGAAAGAACTCGATTGACATCGAGCTAGTTCCACGTATCTGCGACTTCTTTGGGATAACGGTAGATGAGTTTTTCGGAAGAAGCGAGGTAAGCCACTTAACGGAAGAAGATGCAAGCCTCTTGAATATGTTCCACTCTCTGAACGATCGTGGCCGCGCGCGATTGCTGGAAGAAGCCGAGATGATGACGCGCTCGGAGATGTTCGCGAAAAGCGAGGATAATCAGGTTCAGCGCACTGCGTAAATTGAAGAGTTGGGGCGGCTCCACCGACCAAAGTTAAGCCGCCCCATGCGTCCACCCCAATAAAGAAGGACAGGTGAATTGTACCATGACGCGCAGGAAGAGGCGGCGCGCATGGGGTTCCATCGACCCCGTGAAGCCGAACGCGAAGTATGTTTTGAGGTGGTACGAGAACACGCCCCAGGGGCGCGTGCGCCGCTGCGAGACGTTCTACGGGACGTACAAGGAGGCGGATTATCGGCTGTCCCAGCTGCGCCTCGAGCACGCCGAGGACGCCCCTTGCGCCACGGTGGGACAGGCGTACGCCGCCTGGTACCTCCCGTCCATCACACGCCGAATGGAATCGGGCGACCTGTCGGAGGGCAGCTTCCGCCAGTACACGCGCATATGGGACTCGGTCATCGCCCCGCGCTGGGGCGGCGTCCCCCTCGATTCCGTCCGCCCGCTCGACGTCCAGGAATGGCTGGCCGCCCAGAAGCGGGGGAACGCCCAGGCGGCGCTCTCGGTGCTCCGCTCGGTGGGCGCGATCGCCGAGCGCTACGAGGTCGCCACCAACCGATTTGCGGTGAAGTACGAGCTCCCGCCGCGCGAGAACGCCCGCCGCAAGGGCGTGCTCACCCTCGACCAGGCGAACGGGGTCTTCCATGAGCTTCGCGGAGCCAAGTGCGAGACCGCCTTCATCCTCGCGTGCTTCGGCTCGTGCCGCAGCGGGGAATCCCTGGGCGTGCGCGTTGACGAGGTCGGCAGCTTCGAGGTGGAAGGGCTCGTCTTCGCCACTGTGCCCATCACACGCCGCATGGAGCATTCTGGATGCCTTCCCGTCGAATCGCTCAAGACGCCCGAGAGCCGCCGCACGGTGTGCGTGCCGCCCCCGTACTCCACACGCCTGCTGGACATTGCCGACGGGCTTGCGAGCGACCGCATCGAGTGGCTCGCGCACCGAGGGGACGGATTGCCGATGAACCGCGGGCAGCTCGCGCACGCATGGGCGGCAGAGTCGGGAAACCCCGTGCCGTTCCAGAACCTCCGAACTTCCTGGCGCACCTTCGCGCAGCTCGAATGGGGAGTGGGGTCAGACACGCTCGAACTCCTCATGGGGCACAAGCTCCCAGGCACCACTGGCGCGCACTACATGCGACCAAAAGGGGACACCCTGGCGCGCCGATTTGCGGAGGATTTCGCGTCCCATTTTTTGGAGTTAGGTAAAATTAGGCAAAACTAAAACAAAACGCCTGGTCAGAGCGATGTTGACAAAACGGCGATTTATGTCGATGCTGTCTAGCGATTCCGACAATCCCATGACCTGCGGTTTTGTGTACGAGAATCGCATGATTCGCATGAATTGCGGGCATTTTTTGGAACTTAGGCAAAAGTTAGGCAATGATAGGGCGCTAATCATGGTGGGAGTTTTCGAAAACTCTCCCCCAAACAAAAAAGAGCCCCGCGCGTCTGGAATCAAAATCCCATGGCGCGCGGGGCTTGTCGGTTTCTGGTCGTAGACTGGTCTGCAGAGCTTGTCGGAGCTTGTCAGAGTAGGTCAGAGTAGGTCAGAGTAGGTTCGAGTACCTATCCCAGTTTATCCGAGCTTATCCGAGTTTATCTGAGCTTATCCGAGCTGGTCTAGCCAAGCTTCTCGATGAGCTTGTCGAGCTTCGCATCGACCGCTTGAATTGCGGCGGCGTTGTCTGCCACCGCCTTGCCAATCCACTTGATGTGGTCGTGGTTGTTCAATTCCACACCACGGCCAGTCGGGTCGAAAGTCCCGACGCACTGCTCGTAAATGGTCGCCAGCAGCTTGTCCTGGTGTTCTGTGAGTCCCATGTCCTCTTCCTCCTGATTCTCGTTGTAATCTGGCCGCACGACGCAGCAGATGGAGCCGTAGCCGCGCTGACGGCGCGCAACGACGCCGCCGTTCGACTGCGACCCCGCGCTCCCGCTCGACGTGTTGCCCTCGATAGTCGTCATGTACCCCTCGTCAGGGTGGTTCTCCTCGACGATGCCGATATGGTCTGCCAGGCCGTCGCCGCCCCAGTCGAACAGCACGAGGTCGCCAGGCTCGGCGTCCTCGTTGTACGGGGTGCACCCCGCCTCGCGACCCGCGTTGACGATGTCGGGGCAGTATGCGCTCGGCATGCCCGCGCAGGGGACGCCCGCCCAGTCCAGGCAGTAGGAGGCGAACATGGCGCAGTAGGGGACGCCGCTCACGCCGAAGTACGGCTCGCCAGTCTTCTCGGCGAACCAGCGCCCGAAGACCGTGCCCTCCTCGGGGTCAGTCCATCGCGAGTAGCCAATCCAGTCGCGGGCGCAGTAGAGCACGTCGCTAATCGTCCCCATTGCCGTCCTCCTTCGGCTCGAAGTCCGGCTCGTCATGCGAGTCCTGCGACTCGATGAGCCGCTTTCTCTCGTCCGTCAGCTCGCCCATGCCTAGCCCTCCTTCGGCTCGTCGTAGGTCATCGCCTGCTCGCTGTCGGACGTGCCAGCCGTGGTGGGGTCGGTGACGGCCGTCCACAGCTGCACCAGCATGGCAACCACGACCACGGGGTTCATGAGCGCCGCGAGCAGCGTCTGCCCGAGCGTCTGCCAGCTCGTCATGTCGGACCACTGCGCGCCCGTGCCCACGATGAGCGGAAGCACGACTGCGCACACGACCTGCGCCCACCACGTCGGGTTCTTGACTCTCACTTTCCAATTGATGCTCATGAGTTCCTCCGTCTCTACTCTTCGTCGCCTCGGCCGAATTGCTCCTTCAGCGCGAAGCCGTACAGCTTCCAAAGCTGGTCGCGAAGGTGTTCGCGACAGATACCGACTCCAATTTCGCGGTCGTAGTTCTTCGGGTCGACGCAGCCCGACTGGTCGCTGATGGTGAAACCGTTCGGCAGGTTCCACGCCACGATGGTGATGCCTGGGAACGGCTCCCAGACCTCCTCAAGGCATTGCGCCTGGATAGCATCGATGTCCTCATTGGTCAGTTTGTTTTTCATTGGGTTCCTCCAATCTTCATGTCTTCCAATCTCTCGACGCGCTCAGCGAGCTCGTCGTGACGCTTCCAGGCGGTCGCCGCGTCGGTCTCCAGGCGGTACGTGCGCTCGACGACGCTGTTGTGCTTCTCGACCTTGGTCGAGAGGCCGTCCATCTTGGTCTCCAAGACGGACAATCGATTGCTTATCGCCACATACACGCCGCACGCCGCGAAGACGGCCGAGAGCACGGCCGACGCGATGGGCACGACAAGAGTGGATATCTCAAGCTCGATCACGCGGGCACCTCTTCGTCGGTCGGCTCCTCCGCCTTATCGAGCGCGTCGTAGTACGCCGCCGCAAGTTCCTCGACCTCGGCGATGTCTGCCTCGTCGAAAAGCCCGCTGTCGAGGTGCGCGTACGCCTTATCCAACCAGTACGCCACGTCGCGCCCCGCCTGAATCTCGCGCTTGATGCTGCGCAGCGTGAGGTCGTGCCGTGCCTTGCTCTTCACTGCCATTGGTGTCTCCTAACCTTCGGTGATTGATGCGATTGCTGCTTCAAGGTTCGCGACGACGATGTTCACGTCGCGCACGTACCCGATGCCCGTGTTCGGCGTTACCTCCGCGTCCGTCCAGGCGTTGACGATGCTGTCTTGCGCCTTGGGCATCTCGATTTTGCCTAGGCTGTAGCGGACGGGCGTGGCGAGAGTGGTGTATATGTACCCGCCTTCCCTGAGCGTCTCCGTCGGGTCAGCGGCCGCGCCGACAATAACGGTCTCGTTCGTCACGTAAAGGCCTTGCTTTGGGAAGTCAAAAGAAACGACACACTCAAACCCTGGCGTAAGTGCGGGGCTGCCTACTCTCGCTAGTGGGGAGATTGCGTTGTGGTACACATATCGCGTCAGCCCGTTGCTCAGCGCATGCTTGACGCTTGGGGCTGGAAGGTTCGACACATCCGCCTTCTGTACCCTCGCCACAAGCTCGACGTTCCCCTCCGCGTCAACCACAATTTCGTCCGCCGTGCCGTCGGGGAGCTTCGCCAAGTAGGGATGCTCTGCGGGGAGGATGAAGGTTAGCGTTTGGGAGGCGTGAGGCTTGTATTCCGTCGCGGTTGAATTGAGCTCCAGCTGAATGCTGGAAATGGTTCCCGTGTTGGAGTCTGCCGCGTTCGACACGAAGTAAATCGAGGCGATAGGCTCCGTGACGGTAAAGCTGTATTTCGGGTTTGCGACATTACGCAAGATTCGAAAGAGCTGGATGCGCTTGCCCGTAGCCGTGTATCCGAATAGCGGCGCATCCGTGTTCCCGAGCGAGCCGGCGGCTGAGAACGTGTATGCGCCAGGAAGAATAGCGAATGGCGTTTTGTCATTCACGAACTCGTTCTGATGCCCTTCGATAGACGTACACGAGCTAGCAAATGGCCACAGGTTTCGACCCGCAACTTTCACCGTAGGATGCTCAATCACAGTGATTGGCTTCGGCGCATCGGGGCTTGGAATGCCGTCCTGCTTACAAGCCCCCTCGACCGTGATTTTGCGCATGGCTGCGCCATCGAAGGCGTCCTCCACGTGCGCGACTGCGCCAGTCTCGCTCCCTACGAGGATGTTCTCAGCAGCGGGGTACAGCTTGGCTTCCGTGGCCTTGACCTCGGCGATGGCGTCCTGCGCATCGCTCACGGCCTGGGTCGCAGCAGTATTGGCGGCGTCGGCCGTCTTGACGGCTGCTTCTGCCTTCGCCGTTGCCGCGTCGGAGCGCTTCACGGCGGCGTCCACGTCTTCCCTCGCGGCGGCAATTGCGTCGCCGATCGCAGTGCCTGCGGCATTCACGAAGGCTCTCACGTCGGATTCCGCCTTGGCAGCAGCATTCGTCGCCTTGCCAGCTGCAGTGTTGGCCGATTTCGCCGCAGTGCTCGCGGAGCTTGCCGCAAGGTTCGCGCCTTCCGCAGCGTCGTTCGCCGCCTTCGTCGCTGCCTGCGAGGCTTGTTTCGCCTCGGCGAATCCCGTGGCTCGCTCGGTTTCGGCCTGCGCGCGGGCCTTCTCGGCCTCGACACGCTTGGCCTCCTCGGCCACGGCATTTTGCAGCTCGCCTAGAAGTGGCGTGAATTCTGCCGCTTGCTCTGCGTCGGCGTCGATGCAGTCGAGCACGTTGATGAGCATCTCGTCGGTGGTGTCCACCAGCTCCTCGCCGTTGCTGATTTCAATGTACGCGCGCGCCGTGCCGACGGCCGAGTAGCAGGCGTCGGGCAGCGTGCAGCGGACGGTGCCTGCGGCTGGGTCGGTCACCTCCATCGGCACGGGGCCGACGAGCTTACCGTCCGCCGCTTGCCAGACGAGGTGCGCGGTCATGCCCGCGAGGTCGTAGGGCCTGCGGTCTCGGCGCACGGCTACGGTTAGCGTCACGTTGTTCCGCTCGCCGCGCCGAAGCGGTGAGATGCGCGCCTCGCCGTACTTGCCCTCGCGCTTGCGCGTGTCGAGCTTGATGATCTGGTCCATTGATGCTTCTTTCTACTTGTTTTTTACCCGCACAGCGTGATGACGACGGTCGGCGTCGTGTATCTCTTCATTGTCTCCGCCTTTCTCGATGAGCGAATCATGCGCCCGCGGTCACTGCTCGCCGGCGTTAACCTCCATGCGCGCCTCGATCTCGTTGATTCGGTCGCGCCATCGCTGGCGGTCTGCCTTGACCTGGGCAAACTCCTCGTCGGAAAGCTCGCCCTCGACGTGTTTAATGACCTTGTAGTCGCTGGCGTTCAGGTTCCCGTGCAGGAACCCAAGCGCGATCGCGTCTGGCACGTCGTCCGACGGCTCCGTGTAGACGACCTCCATGCCGTCCCCCTTTCGCTAGATTCGGCTGGCGCAGAAGACCTCTATGCGCGTTGCGGGCAGGTTCCCGCTGAAATGCGTGAGCAGGATGAGCGGGCCCAGCCCGTCGGTCGTGCGGTTCCAGCTGTACGCTTCGGAGGTGTTTCCCTCGCACGACGCGCCGACGAACACCTCGGGCATCTTGTCGGCGCTGTTGACGTTGGCGGTGCTGGGCCACTGCACCATCCACTCGTAGTAGCTGGCGTAGCCGTAGCTGTACGCGCGAGTGCACGCTGGGCTCGTGAGCACGATGGAGCACCAGAACAGCATCGGGGCAGTGCCCTCGACCGCAGTCGGCTTGAGCGTGTACCACGTCGTGTAGCTGCCGGAGTTCGACCATCCGTCGCCGCTGCCGGCCGCGCGGTACCTCACCGGCACCTTCTGCGCGATGAGGGAGAACGAGTCGGCCAGCGTCTCCACCGCGGTGTCGTCGGTGTACCTGGTCGCCTTGACCCAGTCGCTTTGGTAGAACTTGCCGGTGCTTCCCTCGGCAGTCTTGCAGACGTAGAGGTCGCCCGTGCCGCTGGTGTTGGTCACCCACAGGTCGCCCTTGTCGTAGGGGCCGTACGGCTGCGTCGTGAACACGCGCCGCTTGCTGTCGGCGGTGTCCTCGGCGCGGCTCGCGGCGTCCATCGCCCCCTGTATGCGGTCGTCGGTTATCTGCGACCACGCGATGCCCGTCCAACGGTAGCAGTAGCCCGTGGTCGTGTCGTAGAACAGGTCGCCCGCGTGCGACTCCTTGTCGGAGTCCGACCAGCCGGACGCGGGCTCGTTGCTCGCCGTCGGCGCGTAGGCGTAGAACCACGTCTCCACCTTGCCGTCGACCTGCTCGCCCAGGTCGCCCAGGGCCTTCGAGAAGCCGATGAGCTCCTTGACCGCGTCGCTGACCTTCGCCGACAGCTGGTCGGTGGCGCTCACGACGAACGAGCCGCCCTGCTTGGTGACCTTCACGCGGTCGCCCGCCTGAAGCAGCGACGCCAGCTCGGCCGACACGGGCAGCGGGACCGCCTCGACGCCGCCGTCGAGCGCCACCACGGCGATGCCCGCCGCTTCGTCGACCGATTGCACCGTGCCGTAGTACACCGCCGCGGAGGCCCCCGCGTAGGACTCGCGCGGGGCGGAGTCCCAACCGGTCGTGAACAGGCCGCGAAGCTCCTTCGCGGCCGAAAGCCTAGACAGCGCCATCTACCCCACCAGCCTCATCTTCGTCGTGCACATGTTGCCCTTCCCCAGCTTCATGTCTATCTCGGTCACCATGCACAGCCAGTCGATGGGCGCGCTGCCGTCGCGCGGGTTCAGGTAGCGCACCACGTCGCCCACCTGAAGCCCGGGGACCCCGACGTGCCGGATGGTGACGTAGTCGGTGTTTCCCTTGTTCTCCTGCAGGTAGCGGTTGGCGATGTCGAGCATGTCGGCCTCGCTCGTCGGGTCGTCGAGCTTGATGAGCTTGCTCTGGTGCCGCCCGACGCGGCGGTAGCTGAACGGCTCGCGGTCGTCCAGCTCCACCTGCACGCGGCCCGTGACGCCCCAGCCGTCGCCCTCGTCCTTCTCGCGCGACCAGTACACCACCACGCGGTTGACGATGTCGTTCTTGTTGGTGTCGTAGTCGTAGCCCGGGACGTACGTGCAGCCCTCGCCCTCCTCGAACGTGTAGACGACGGACTTCTCGCCAGGCGCCCTGTACGGCCCCACCGTCACGTAGCCGTCCGGGTCGACGCCAACCTGCCAGTTGACCCAGCCCGCCAGCGTGTTCAGCGCCGTGGCCTTGTTCGTGTCGCGCTCGATGAAGCCCGACATGGTGTGCGCGCGCCCCTCGTCAAGGCCGGGGAGCACGCGCATCATGCCGCCCTCTGACTGGACCAGGCGGCGCACCTCGTCTACGAGCAGGTCGCCCTCGTGGTAGGGGAAGTCGTAGATGAGCGATTCCTTTGTGTAGCGGAGCAGCGTGGAGTAGCACGTGCCGTCGCGCTTGACCAGGCCGCGCGACGCGCTGCCGCCGTAGGAGTCGATAAACAGCGTCGCCAGGTTGCGCACGTCGCACGTGCCGTCGGGAAGCTCCACCGTGTGCCGCACGCGGACAAGCCCGTCGACGCCGCCGCCGACCACCGCGATGCTGGCCGTGACGATGTTGTCCGTGTACAGGCCCCACGTGATGGACGACTCGCCGTCCACCACGTCCACGACGCGCCCGGTCTCGCGCAGCGTGAACGGGTCGACTTCCAGGAACTCGTAGCGGTCGCGCCGCCCGCTCATGCCCCAGTCCGTCATGCCTGCACCTCGTCTCCCGAGATGCCCACGCGCACGACGGCGGGGTTGGAGTACGACAGCGACACCTTGGGCGCAATCGCGTAGCGCCGACCGTCGGGGAAGCGGCACACGACGTCGCCCGCGTCGGCGATCGCCTCGAATGACTCCGCCGAGTCGTTGAGCACGTAGCCGCCGAAGCTGACGGAGGTAGTTCCGCCCGTGCCGTAGAAGGCCGACGGCCTGCGCCGCCCCGCGAGCTTGACCGTGTCGAAGTCCGCCTGCGCCGTCACGCTCGGCCCCACGTCGCTCCACTTGCCGCAGGAGAGCGACCAGCGCGACCCGTCGGCTATGGAGTCGATGAGTATGGCCTTGGCCGCCGCTGCGGGCGCTGTCGCCGTCGCGAGCTTGGCGCTCGTGGCACCGCCCGCGTTGCTGCCGACCGCCTCGAAGGAGATTTCCCGCCCGAGCGGGGCGAACGGGAAGGCGGCCTTCCGGCCGACCTCCACCGTCACCTCGTCGAAGCTGTAGCGCCCTCCGACCATCTTCACCGTGGCCGCGTCGCACGCGCTGCCCGCCACGTCGCCCGAGTCTCCGACGGCGAGGACGATGGAGTCGCCCGTCGTGACCACCGCGAGCGTCGGGGTCGAGCAGGTGCTCAGGTCGATGCACTTGATGGTGGTTTCCTCTGTGAAGAACTCCAGGCCGGCTGGGCGGTAGGCGGCGTTGAAGCGCAGCTTGACGTGGAACTCGCGGCCTTTCACGTGCTGGGTGAAGGCGGTCGTTGGCACCTCGATGCGCCCGATCGACTCGATGGTGCCCCACGGCTTCTCGGCGAGCACGGACTTGCCGCCCGCCGTCATCTCGTCGAGCGCCCAGCGGTCGTCCTTGCGCGTCCAGGTTGTCTCGTACTCGAAGACGATTCTATCGCTCGTGTCGTAGTAGAGCCTGGTCAGAGAGTAGACTGGGACGTAGCCCACGTAGAGGTAGGCGAACGCCTCCGCGCTCGCGGCCATGCCCCACTCGGCGGCAGCCGCGTCGGTGAAGTTCGCGGTGACCCAGGCTTGCAGGTCGATGGAGTCGAGCACGCGCGCCGTATAGGTCACGTGCCCGCCCATCTGCTCCGCCACGAGGGCTCCGATTTGCGAGAGCTTGACCGACCACCACACGCGCCCAGCGTCGCCGCGCGGTTTCGCCTCGTTGCACTGAGCTGCGGGAATCTCCGCAGTGTAGGACTTCCACTCCGTCTGCCTGTCGTCGCCCTTCGCCCAGCCCCTCGCGGAGACCGTGACGGTGAATGACTTCTGGACCTCGCTGCCATGCGTGGTCGACCACACGAGGCGCACGTCGCCCTCGACGCCGCCCTCCCTGATTTTCACGCCGACGCCTCCCTCGCGCGCGAAGGTGCCGTCGCTGATGGACAGGTTCTCGATTGCCATTAGGCATCACCCAGCCTTGCCATGTCGCCGATGGCGGCGATGAAGGATTGCATGAACTCGTCGGCGTTGTCCGCCTTAACTCCAACGTCGCCGTGGACGTGGATGACGGTGCCGCCGCCCGCTGCCGCAGCAGACGCCGCGCCGACCGCTGCCCGCGCAGTGCGGACGGAGCCGACGCCGACGCCGACCGACGTCGAAACGCCGAGAGCCGCAGCGCCCAGCGCGTCGTGGACGGCGCTCATCGCGCTCGCCGCGCGGGCAGCGACCTTCGGGGCGGTTGCGACGATCGCGCCGCCGAAGTCGCCCATGAGCGCGCGGCCTGAGTACGTCGTGTACCCGTGGCCTGAGAAGGGGCCCTTCTTCGCGGGGGAGAACGGGAACAGCGCGCGGATGCCCTCAAGCGCCTGCGAGATTGAGTCTGTGACGCTGCCGAGGGCGTTCATAACGCCGTCTTTCAGGCCGTTGAGCAGCGCTTCGCCAGAGCCGACAAGCCACTCTCCCGCGCCTGAGAAGAACCCGATGATTCCGTCGTAGAGGCTCGTGAGGCCGTCCATTACGCCCTGGATGCCGTCGGACACGCCCTGCTGGATTCCAGCCCAGGCGTCGGCGAGCGCCTGCTGCACGGACTCCCATGCGCCAGTCCACGCGGAGATGACCGAGCCGAGCACGCTCACGATGGCGGAGAGAACCGCGTCGATTGCTGTCGTGACCACGCTCAAGATGCCGTTCCACACGTCGAGGATGAGCGTGCCGATTCCGTTCCAGACCGTCGTCCAGTCGCCCTGGATGAGCGCGAGCACGATGGTGATGACGTCGTTGATGGCAGTCATGACGGTGGTGATGATTGACTGGATGACAGGCCAAACCGTGTTGATGATGCCGCCAATGAAAGCACACGCCGTGGCGAAGGCCGCCTGGACTATAGGCCACACGACGCCCACCACAGTCTGAATCGCGAGCATGACGCCGCCCACGATGTACTCGATGGCAGGCCATGCCCCCTGGACGACCGCCGAGATGACCGCGCACGCCGCCGAGATGTAGTTCGTTATCGTCGGCCACACGTCTTGGATGAATGTCTCCACAGCGCCCATGGCGGTCGTGATGACGGACTGGATGAGCGGCCACGCCGCGTCGACGATGCCCTGGATTGCGGTGCAGGCCGTCGAGAACGCGTTCTGGATTATCGGCCAGGCCGTCTCGACGAACTCCCGCGCCGTCTCCATCGCCGTGGAGATGGCCTGCTCGACGTAAGGCCACACCTGCTCGATGACGCCGCCGATGAAATCGCTCGCAGCCGAGATAGCTCCCTGGATTTTCTGCCACGCGCCGTCTACGGCGTTCTTGACGTCCTCGTTGGTGTTGTAGAGCGCCGCGAGGGCCGCGACAACCGCCACGATTCCAGCGATTGCGAGCCCGACGGGGCCGCCCGCCACCGCGGCTAGCGCAGCGCCGAGCGCTTTGATTCCTCCAGCGGCGGCGGCGATTTTAGCGATTCCAGCCACGACGGGCAGCATCAGCGCGAACGCGCCGACCGCCGCCGCGACTGCCGGCGCGATCGTCTCGAATGCTGCCTTGAGGCTGTCGAGCGCGCCCGTCGGCAGCGCGTCGGCGATTCCCGAGAAGGCTCCCTTGATGGCGTCGACGCCTGTCGAGATTACCTCCTTCGCACCGCCGACGATGGTCGCGATCGCCCCGCCGATGACGGAGAACTGGCTCGTGAACGAGTTGATTGCTCCGCTGATGTTCTCGGCGCCAATCGCGTCGATGACCAGCTGGACGGCCTTCGACACGCGGTTGCCGATGTTGTCGATTGCGGTCCCGATGCCCTGCGTGGAGTCCTTCGCCTGCTGGGCGAACGATGCGAAGGAGTCACCTCCCTCCTTGTCGAGCGTCATCATCATGGAGTTGAAGTCGCTCATCGATATCGTGCCGTCTTTGAGCGCTTCGTAGAGGTCCATGCTCGACGACCCCGCGCCGAGGAGCGCGGTGGCCATCTGGTTCAGCTGGCCCGGCATGACCTCTTGCAGCGTGCGCCAGTCCTGCAATTCGGGCTTCCCCTTGGACAGGATTTGCGAGTACTGCTGCATGGCGCGGCTCACGTCCGCCGCGGACGCGCCCGAGGCAAGGCACATGTCGTTGAACGCGATGCCGATGTTCGTCGCCTCGTCGAGGTTCGAGGAGAGCGGTGCGAGCTGCTGAACCATGCCCGTGAGCGCGGGGAGCGACGTCGGCAGGCCGTCGATTGCCCCGCTCATCTTCTTGATAGAGGCCGTAGCCTCGTCGCCTGAGTACCCGAGGTTCTGCATGACCTTCGGGAAGTTGTTCATCGTGTCCACGCGGTTGATTGCGCTGCCGAGCGACGACGAGATGGCGCTGATAGCCGAGCTCGTCACGCTCGACACGACGCCAGCGATAGCGCCAGCCTTAGCGGAGAACGTGCTGCTGTACTTCGACCCCGTTTCGCTGCCGGCCTTCGCTCCGACCTTCGAAGCGCCGTCGAACGCGCCGCTCAGCTGCTCGGCTATGCTCCCGCTCAGGTTGTCGAACTTCGGCGTTAGGAGGACTGAGCCTTTAGCGACGTCTGGCAATTCCAATCACCTCTCATTCGCCTTCTTCGTGGCCGCGCGGCGCGAACAGCAGCGCATGGACGCGCTTCTGGTCTACGCTCGGGCGGCTCTTCTTCTCTTTCCTCGCCTTCGGGCGCGGTATCGGCTTGGGCTTCCTGCCCTTGCCGCCGCCCATGCCGTAGGCGATGTTCGAGAGCTGGTCTGCGATGAGCGCGAGCAGGTAATCGCTAACGTCCCAGTTCAGCTCAGGGTGTAGGCGTCTGATGGTGCGCGATTCGGCGGGCAGCTGCACCGCGAGGCGCAGGCACTCGCCGAACGCGAGGTTGTCAAGCAGCTCCTCGGAGTCCAGCCCGTAGAACTGCCTGAAGTCCGCGTGAAGCTCGTCCCAGTGGTCGTCGACCAGCTGGACGAGCGCGGCTAGTTTTTTAGGTCGATGTTCTCGAAGAGTCCGTTCTCGATGCGCATGATCTCCTCGAAGTCCTCGTAGCCCATCTTGGCCCGCACGACCTCGCACACCTTCGCGTCGACGTCTCCGCTGAAAACGTAGTCGTAGAGGGCGAGCGCATCTGCCACTGGGGCGTCCTCGCCGCGCTTCTCGTAAGCCTGGAACTTGGCGAACATGCGGATGAACTGGCGCGACTTGATTCGCCGCGCGTCCACGCGGTAAACCTCTCCCTCGAACTCCACGTCGCGCTCCCAAGGCTGCCTGATCGGTGCAGTCTTGGGTTCAGCCTGCTCGTACCCCATGTAACGCGCCGTAATGGCCTTGCGCTGCTCCTCCTTCGCGAGCGCGTAATCGCGGAGCTGCTCGGGCGTCATGTCTTCGATGTTCATGTTCAATCCTTTCGGTAGGCCGTGGAGGGCGGTCAAGGCGGCTCACGCGCCTACTACGTGAGCAGCCCTGGCCGCCCTCCATGCGAGGAATAGTTCCCTGTCTTATGCTGTTGCAGTGTCGTAGATGTACTCGCGCAGGCAGTCGCCTTCAAAGAAGGTGGACGGCAGGCACTTGATAGTGGGCTTGTACCCTGCGAGGTCGGAGTTGTTGTACTCAACGTCGTCGCGCTCGACGATGACGCCGTTCGGGATGACGATGCGCTTCACCTTCGTCGCAGACACCACGCAGTCGAACACGTAGAGGTGCGAGCCCGAGAAGTTCTGGTTGTGCCTGATGGTGGTGGTTGCGCCCGATGCGGACACGTTGGAGTCGCCGAAGACGCACTTGAGGACTGAATCTCGGGATTCGAGGAACATGACCTCGACCGACTCTGCGTAGGAGGTCATCTGCGAGTCGATGGTCTTCCCGGACCAGTCGGGCGTGTCGTTGGAGTCGGTGTCGGTGACGAGGGTCACGCCGTCCTCTGAGACGTAGCCCAGGGACTTGAGGACGCTTGCCGACTCCTTGCACAGTTCGTCGAGCGTCTTGGTCATGTCGATGTAAGCGGTCGGGTCGGTGCCTGCGGGAGCCACGCACGCGTAGCCGCCCTCGCGGCCCTTGCCGATGCCGATGTTGGACGTGTCTAGCATTGTTTCAGCCATTGCTGTTCCTTTCGGTGGTGTAGTTGTCTGTTCGCCAGTGTCGGTAGACGCGTTGTCCGCCATGTCTTGCTTCCTTTCTCGCTGCCGTTACGGGCGCGTCACCGCGTAGAAATCGAGCTGGTAGCGCGGCGATCCGCTCGCGGGGTCGAAGAAGCTGTATATCCCGCCGATTGAGCACGAGCACACGCTCGGGCACGTCTCGCGCATGCCGAGCAGCACCTCGCGCGCCATGAGGGCGAGCGCGTAGGCCTCGGCCTCCGTCTCCGCCCACACCTGGACGGCGAGGTTCGGCGAGTCCTTCCCGAGCGCGTACCCGCCGCCCGTGCGCTCCACGGTCGCGAAGCGCGCGGGGCGCTTTTCTGGCACGGTCGATCTTGCTGGGATTCCCAGCCCTTTCTTGAGCGCGGCGCACGTCGCCGCGATCACGTCGAAGCTCATATGCCGCATCCTTTCTTGAGGGTGTTGCGCAAGCGGTTGTCCACGTGCGCCTCGACGTTCGCGCAGTAGACTTTCGCGCCCGCCGTGTGGTCGAGCATTTTCAGCTCCGACTCGTAGATGGGTGCGTTTCCGGAGTGGACAGGATGCGCGAGCGAGTTGCATCGCTGCGCGGCCTTGTCTGCCTGCGAGAGGAGCAGCTCGCACACGCCCGGGCTTTTCGCCACCTCGATGACCCCGCTCGGGATTACCTTGATTTTTCCGTCGAGCCTGGCACCCCATCCGCTACCCATCGCACGCCTCGCATCCGACGGCGCGGTTCCATTCGCCGGGGCAGTTCGCGTCCAGGTAGGGATGCGGGTCGCCCACGACGGCGTAGGTGCGCCCGCCGTACCGCACGGAGCAGCCTTTGAGCGAGCGCGCGTACGCCTTCGGGAAATGGAAGGTCATCGCGACGGTCACGCCATCGGGGCGCGACGCTTCCAGGTCTTCGGTCGCGCCAGGCTGCGGGAGCACGTCCTCGACCGTCTCAACGGTCGGCTCTCCCGCAACCTCGTTGCCGTGCGCGTCAACCGTCGCCCCGCCAGGCCTTAGCACCTCGACGGTGACTCCGCTAATCAGCCTCATAGCGACCACCCGCCTGCATCCTGCACGATGCGACCGCCCCGCTGTTCAGCCCGAGCAGTTCCAGCTCGGACGGGAGCGGCCTCATGTACTGGTCGAAGAACGTCGCTTGAGCCGTGTAGCTCCCCGCCGTCTGGCTGAGCTGGGAGACTCCCGACATGCCCCTCGGCACGGACAGCGCGCGGCTCACCATCGCCATGCAGACGGTGGAGAGGTTGAGGTTGAGAACCTCGTCGTAGCCCTCCTCGTACCCGTCCAGCTTCGCGAGCAGGTAGCCTGTCGCCCGCATGAGCAGCGTTTCGAGCTGCTTCTCGTCGGCTACCGCGCCGTATGCGGCCACGTAGTCGTCGACCGTCGCAAACGCCTTGATAGCCATGGGCGGTCACCCCTAGGCGGCGACTGTGCCGTTGTCGATGCGGACGAAGTCGGCGATGTCGCGCACGACGAAGCCCACCTCGAACTCGCAGCGGACGGCGAACATGTTGCGCTGCCAGAGGTTGATCGTCTTGCTGCCGCTCGTGAGCGTGGCCTGGTCGGAGATGGAGATGTTGACGTCCTTGACGACGCCGTAGCGCGCGTTCGTCCAGTCGCCGCCGAAGCCGATGACCTCTGCGGACTTGGTGTCAGAGGTCACAGCAGCCTTGTGCGCCGCCTTGGTGAAGCGGGTCGGCACGGAGAGGACGTGGCCGACCGCGCCGTCGGTCTGCACGTTGTTGATGAACAGCGGGCGGTTTGTGGTGTCCTTGGTCTTGAGCAAAATCGTCTTGGCCTGCGGGGACAGGACGAATGCGTTGAGGTCGCTGTCGTTCTCGGCGACCTTGCCGATCGCGTCCACGAAAGCGTCGTAGGTCTTGGTGGACGCGTCTACCACGTTGGTGACGCCCTTGAGGGTGTCGAAGCCCGTGCCGGGCGCGTCGCCGAACATGACCGTCTCGTCGAACTTCTTGCCGATTGCGAACGGGAGACGGGAAACCAGCTCGTTGTAAAGGGCGGTCGTGTTGTCGCGGAACTGGTTGGAGAACGGCTCGATGATTGCCAGCGTGTAGCCCTTCATGTCCTTGGTGGTCAGGGTGTGCTGGGACACGGGCTTGTTATCGGTCTCGGTTACCCAGTCGGCGGCGGGCTCGCCCGTGATGACGGGGATGGTCAGGCCGTTGCCCGGGAGGTCGATGCGCTGCGCGAGCTGCATGATCGCGGAGTTCTCGAGGGTTTTGCCCCAAATCTCGTCGGACACGGATGCGGGGAGGGTGATGGAGGTCGTGCTGATGCCTTCGGCCATGGTTTGGTTTCCTTTCTAGTTGAAGGCTGTCTTCATGAATTTCGCGAAGTCGTCCTTCGCGGACGCGCCCGCCTTCGCCACGTCGGCGTGCTTGCCGTCGCCGATGACGACGGGCACGGCAGGCTGCTTGTTCGCCGCGTACTTCTCCTTGAGCACGTCGGCCTTGCTTGCGAGCTCGTCACGGTCGCCCGCCGACACCATCTCAAGCAGGTCTTCGGGGACGCCCGTCTCTGCGGACACCTCGCTAATCCACTGCCTGCGGTCTTTCTCGGCCTGCAACGCGTCCGCGCGGGCCGTGGCGTCCGCGAGCTGCTGCTGAAGCTTCTCGGCCTCGCTTATCTGCGATTCCTTGAGGGCGGCAAGCTCGTCGGCGGCGTCCTTGTTCGCCTTCGCCTTGCGCTCCCATTCGCGCGAGTGCTTCTTCAGCTCGTTGTACTTGGCTTCCCAGTCGGTCGGCTCTTGCGCGCCGTTCGGCTCGCCCTGCTCGCCCTGCTGGTTGCCCTTCGTCTCGTCTGCCATGACGAATCTCCAATCCGCGCCGTGCGGCGCTGTCCCCCGTGGCCGTGCGGCCTCGGGATGCGGTCAGATATGAAAAAAGCCGCTCGGAAGCGGCTTCGTTCATCGTGTGATTCGGCGCATCTGGGTCAGCCCAGACTCGCCCTTTGCGTTGGGGTCTATGAGTATCGCCGTCTCGCCCTCCTTGAGGGCGGCCAGCGCGGCCTTCTCGGCGTCGCCCATTCCGTCCACGAGCACGACGTAGTGGCCGTCCGTGCTCGTCCCGCCGTCTTCGCGTGCCTTGCGGAGCCCCGCGATGGAATCGGGCACGGAGCCGCCCGTGGCGTCTCCCATGCCCCATGCGAGGCCGTTCATGCGCAGCGGCGCGCCGTCGCGCTCGGTGATGGACGTCGCGAGGCCGTGTGCGGCGAGCTGGTCTGTCCATTTGGAGTACTCGGACTTCTGGGAATCTGCGGGCTTGCCCTCCCAGCTCCACCCGCGGGAGCGAATGTTCAGCTCGTTGCAGATTGAGTCCGTGATGCGCTTGTTGACCTCGGACGCCTCGTCGCCTGGCATGCTCGCGCGGATTCCCTCGGGGTTCACCGTCTCTCGGGCGTCGAGGTAGGCGTCGTAGAGCCAGTCGGGGTCGTACCCCTCCACGACGGTGGTGGAGTCGCCCGCGACCACGCGGCAGTCGCAGCGGTCGTGGAAGCGGTTGAACGCCCAGCCCGTGTAGCCCGCCGATTGCCTTGACTTGTAATCGAAGCCGCGGCTCGCGAGCATCAGGCAGAACCCGCACGTCTCCTTGCCCGTCGGGACTCGCGCGTAGCGCACGCCCTTTCGGTAGTCGCGCTCGGCGTTGCGAATCGTGGTCCTGCTCGCCGCGCGCCCTACCGCGCCGTGGGCCTTGGCGGAGAGCGCGTCGGCGAACCTCGCGAAGTCGCCGCCCGACGCCTTGCGCGCCGAGGCGACCGCCCCGGACGCGCTCGCCGACACCTCGGGCGCGGCGGGCTGAGCCGCGATTCCCAGGCGCTCCATGGTCGTGTCGTATGCGTCGCACGCAACGGACGCTGCCTGCCCGCCGAACTGCTCGACGCACGAATGGAACACCTGCTCGGCGAACGCCTCAATATCATCCCAGGTCAGCGTGCCGCCGTTCATGTTCCAATAGGAGAGGAGCGCACCCTGGACGAAGCGGTACGCCGCGTCCTGCTGCGCCGTCACCTTGCGGGTGTAAGCGTCAAGCTCGCTAGCCGATATCCGAAGCATCGCCATCACCCTTCGGCTGCGGCGGCTGCTTCGCTGTCGCGGCCTGCATCGCCGCCTGCGACGCCGCCTGGACGATCGCCGCCTGGCGCATCTCGCGGAGAACCTCGTCGATGACGGGCTCCGCGTACCCGAGGTCGCGCCAGAACTGGCGTGTGAGCGAGTAGGATGGCGCGGCGCTGTTCACCTTGATTGCGAAGTCTGCGTTCGCGGCCTTGGACGGGCGCAGGACGTCGGCGAAACGCGGGGCGATGTCGGCATTGGCGAACGCCTCCACGTCCTCGGTGCCGAGCGCCATGCGGGCGACGTTGCCTAGCGCGATCCCGTTCATGCGGTTGACGTGCTCCGCCTCCACGATAAGCCGCTGCTGCGCGGCGAACATAGCCTCGGAGGACGTGGGGTTGTCGAAGACGATTCCCACCTCGTCGAGCGGGATGCACGCCTCGCTCGCGAACTGCTTGCCGAGCATCTCCAGGTGGTCGATGTGCGGCTGCATGGTCATTTGCGAGAGCTGCCCGAGCTGCGGGACGTCACCGTTCTTGTTCGGCGTGACCAGCAACATGCTGTCCGCGTACATCTCCACCTTGCGCTTGGCCATGTCCTCGGCGGTCTTCTTGTCCACACCGAGCAGGTAACGCATCGGCCACGTGTAGAAGGTCGCCGTTATCTCCGTTCGCGAGCCGACGCACAGCGCGCGGTTGATGAGGCTGCGCACCGTCGCGTTGATTCGCGACTTTCCGAACGGACGGGTGAGCGACGGGCGGTATCGGAGCGGCTCCATGAGCGGTCGCCCGAACGGGTTCGCCGCCTTCTCGGACTCCCACGAGTCGCCGACCTTGCGGCATGAGTACGTGTACTCGTCCGTGTATATGTTCACCCACGTCGGCACGCGGTGCCCGCCCTCGTCTACGTCGATGTCAACGACGCAGATTCCAGCCTTGATGCGCTTGCGGCGCTCGTCCCAGATTGCCGCCGCATCGAGCGCGGAGTGGGCTGAGACGATCGCGCCAGGCTCGCCCTCGAGCCCGCGCGAGACGGTGATGAACGCGCACGAGTCGGTGAGCTCGCTCGTCACTGCCTGCTCGTACAGCTCGATGAGCGACGTGAGCGGCACGAGCGATTCGAGCGCATCGGCGTCGGTTCCATCGAAGCCTTCGAGCACAGAGCGGTTCGCCAGCACGTCCACACACTTGCCGCCCCACCCTGACACGATTTCCAGCTCGGTGAGGTCGCTCGGCATGGACGAGTCGGTCGTGACTGGCCTCACCTTGCCGCGGTAGAAGGCCTCGTTGCGGATGTTGGAGCTCAAATGCCGCTGCCACTCGGCAAGCAGCTTGTTGAAGACGGCCACCTCGTCAGCGTCCAAGTCCATCATGGACGGGCTGACCTGGTAGAGCGTCGGGTTTTCGATAATCATAGAATCACGCATCCCCCGTCAGGGTCTCTCTTGGTTGTCTTCGCCGCCCAGTAGGCGATCACAGCGGCCTCTATAGGCGTGGAGTTGTCGCCGCCGTAAGCCCATCCGCCGTCGCTGCCGATCAGGCGCTTGCGGGCTTCCGTGGCGCTCGCGTTCAGCGCGGCCTGCGCATCGTCGTCGCCGCCGTCCCAGTGGGCCACGGCCTTGTCGATGAGCGCCTGCGAGAACATGGACGTCGCGGCAACCACGTTCGCCGTGGAGGTCGCGTAGAGCGCCTGTCGCGGGTAGTAATCGCGCAGGCGGTCGATGAGCGCGGCGGCTCCGTTGCGGCCGTCCACGGCTATCGCGGCGGTCGTGTCCGCCATCTGCTCGGTGCAGAGGAAGCTGGTGAGCCATGACAGGCCGTCGGCGAGCGTGCCCTGGCCGATGTGCTCCACGTAGGCGCTGCCGTCCTCTTGCAGGCGGCATGCGCACAGGGCGATTTGGGAGCCGTCGGGTGAGAACTTCACCCCGAACGCCTTCTTGCCGCTCGTCGGCACGTCGGCCTTCTTTAGCGCGAGCGAGCACCACAGCGCCTCGTCAATCGCGCTCGCGCTGCTCGACCCGCTCCACCAGCCCAGGCGTTCGTGTGCGAATCCTGATATGTTGCCCTTCGCGCCCGCGAACTCGGACTCGGTGTACCCCTCGTCGAGGACGTAGCCCATCGACGGGTTTGACTCGTATATCTCGTCCAGGATGTCCGCGAAGGTGCAGTCCTTCGGCGGCAGCTTCGGTGTCGCCCAGGACGCCCAGCACATGCGCCGCATGCCGCCTTCGAGGATGGACTTGCGGACGCGCGCGAACACGGTGCCAGCGCTGCGCTCGTTTGGCGGGGTGCCCATATAGATGATCTGGCGCTCGCCAGTGGAGGAGGCGGACAGGGTGTAGGCTATCGCGTCGTACTGGGTGTCGGTGAGCTCCTGCGACTCGTCGTACACGACCAGCTGGATGTCGTCGAAGCCGCGCGCCGTGCCGTTCGTGCGCGCGATGAACTCGATGGAGCCGCCGTTCTTGAGGAAAATCGCCTCTTCGCCGTTCGTGCGGCGGATGCGCTCGACAAGCCCCGTCAGCTCGGGGTGGCGCTCGTCGGCGAAGTACTTGGCCAGGCGGTTGAACGCCTTCTTGGCCGTCTTCACGCGGTGAGCGGTGTGCAGGATGTGCCAACCGCACACGGCGAGGCGGTAAAGCTCGTAGACCTCCAGCGCGGCGTTCTTGCCGTTCTGGCGGGGCACGTCCAGGCCGCACGTGACGTAGGTTGGCTTGCCGTATCTGTTGCAGGCGCACCAGTCGGCAAGGATTAGCCGCTGCCACGGGAATGGCGAGATACCAAAGTCCTCGCCGAGGGCGATCGCGTCGTCGGCCTCGGTGTACGCGACCTCGCCCTCGCGGTAAGCCCTACGAGGCTCCTGCCTGCCTTTTCGCACGGCGTCCCGAGACGATCGTGAGGACGGTTGCTTGCTTGGCGGCATTCGCGTCCTCCTTCTCGTTGGTGTCGCAGATTCCCAGCTGCTTGTTGAGCTGCCGAATCTCCGCGCTTGCGGTTTTCAGGGTGCTGATTTGCGGGAAGGCCTTGAGGTCGCCCATGTCGTTGCTGTAGGCCGTCTGCCCGCCGAAGCCGTCAAGCTCGTCCTGGGCGGTGTCGGCTATCTTGTACCACTGGCACAGAAGCGAGAGCGCGGGCGCGTCCGACTGCGAGAAACTGCGGCCTTGAGTGAGCTCGTCCCATTTGGCGGACTTGAACGGGTCCGACTCGATGCCCGGGGGCTTGGTTATCGGCATGTCCCACCTCTTTTCGGGCAATGAAAAAGCCGCCCCGAAGGACGGCTAAAGAACTCGTTTTAGGAATTATCTATCTGTTATGACTCATCAATTGCGGGGAACACGTCAGGTGGCAACTCTTCCAAGTCGTCTGCATCTGCCCACACCATCCTGTCATCCGCATCAGTGTCGGTAAGCTCAATAAGATGAATCGCATCCGTCTTTCTGTCGTCAAACTCGACAACAGTGCCAATTCGGTTCATGGATTTAATTAGTACCTTCGAATATTCCTCAATCATCTTTTGCCTTTTGCCTTTCTTGGGTAAGCGGTAACAAGGTGTGGGTTCTTTTCGCCCGACTCGATCACCCAAGCGGTAACAACCTCCACTCGCTTTGTTACCCCTAATTCCATGATAACGCTCATTGAGACATCGCCACGCTTATTTTTGGTGTACACGAATGCCTTGTTGCGCTTAAGCCCGTCAAGCAAATCTTTTTTGAATCTATCGGCATTTTTCGTCGTGTATCCAATGGTTTTGAAGAACGCCGCCTTGCCGCCTGGGTTCTTTGGCGAAAGAAGATAGTCGCGAATCTTTGCACGAGGAACTGTCGCCAAACGAAAGCGGGGCATCCTGGCGCTGACGCTGTATTTGCCTCTGCCGCCCACATCAGTATCCCATGTTTCTCAAAACGGCTTTTTGCTGGCGCTTCTGCGCTCGCTCGTAGCTCGGAGCCGTAATGTCCCGCGTCGTCGCCTCTCCGTACGAGTTGACGAACGTCTTGGGCGCGCCGCCTTGCTTCTCGGCGGCTTTTGCGGCCGTCGCAGCGCGGCGCTGTTCGACTTGCGAACGGAGCTTCTGGTACTGCGGCAGAACAGCCGCGTACGCGTCGGCCTTGAACTTCGACGCGCCCGGCATGCCTTGCGAGTACGCGACGCGGTCGCGCGCCGTCTTCTCCATGATTCGTCCCATCTGCTCAAGACGCTGCTCGTCCGACTTGGCAACGGATCGCACGTGGCCTTTCGCTTTTCGTACGGCGCTCATGGAACTTACGCCTCTACCGCCCATGAAACCCTCCTGCCTTGTACTCGACGACCTCACAGCCGCCGAAATCGAATCCTATGTTCTTGCCGTAAAGCAGCACGCGGGACGGCTCCAAGCGCTTCATCGCCTCGCGCATTCCGTCGTGCCAAACCTTTTGCGCGTCCTTATCCCGCGCCACGCCGACGGTGGAGGTCGCCACGGTCGAGTGCTTGGGGATTCCCTTGAAGCAGAAGCGGTAACTGGACGGCTGTGCCCATGAGAGCGTGGGCACGACGGTTATCCCGTGCTGCGCCCAGTACCAGCCGAGCGCCGCGCTGCGGTAGCGGTTCCATTCCTGCATCGGGTCGGGCATGTCCATATACAGGCTGAAGTCGGGCGTGAGCACGCAATCGTAGCCGCGCAGAACGCACAGGTACGCGCTCGGGGAGTTCCAAAGCCGCTCGAACTGGTAATCGTCGATGAAGAAATGGCAGCCCTTGCCGCGCTTCCGGTCGCTCGGTGTGCTCTTCGCAAAGTTGAAGCCCTGAAGCTCATTCGGCTTCGCGTCCGCCTTTGGGATGCGCGGGAACCCGTCCCTGCCGCAGTCAGTCCGCGAGCAGATGCCGAGGTTGTACGCGTCGTCGGTACGCAGCCGCTCCGCGCCGTACGGCAGCCCCTTTGACTTGAACTCCAGCCCGAAGCGGCTCATGTCGATGTCCTTCAGGCTCCGAACCTCCTCGCGCAGCATCGCCTTGTTGTACGTGGCGATGTCGCCCGTCTTGTTGTCGGCGATTCGGAACGCCTTGACCTGCTCGGGCGTGAGGTCGTCGCAGTACTCGATTTTGGAGTCTGGTATCTCCGTCCACCCCAGCGACTTGCACGCTGCCACGCGGGTGTGGCCGAACACGATCACTGGGTTCTCGCGCGATTCGAGCCCGATCGTGCCGCGCAGCCCGAACTCCTTGATGGACTCCGCGACCTTCGGAATGGCCTTCTCGTTGTGCCGTGCGTTGCGCTCGTACGGGATTATGTCGGCGATGAGCATGAAACCCCCTGTCTACCAGGTATTTCGTTTTTGTCTGGGAAAAACCCGCTATTGGGGGGTATTTCGGCCCAATGGTGCGAGGGGGGCTGTGCACCTACGAGGGGGGCAACCCCCCACCCCCAGATGGGGAGGGGGATTCCGAATACCCTGCGAATAAGTAGGCATTTACCATCATGTGATGCATTATTTTTCGCTCACGAAAGCCAATCTTGCGACGGCGACGGCGGGCTTGGCGGTGCTTGCGGCTCACGCTTGGCAGCGGAGAACCCGATACGGTTGCCCTTGCGCTCGTTGCAGATGCGGTGGGTCGGCTGCACGTTGTCGGGGTCGAGCTCGCTTCCGCCCAAAGACACCGGGATGATCTCATCGAGCTCGTAGCTCCACGGGTCGCCCGCGGGGAGCGAGTAGTCGATGGGCTCACCGCATATCGCGCAAGGAAGCCCCATCTGCTTGACGCGGTTGCGGAGTATTCGGCGCCGGTGCCCGTTGCGGTCGTTTCGCGACATGCCCC
>ERZ1106978.647-NODE-647-length-23676-cov-18.053004_pt1 | contig 23676 bp, 20 predicted proteins | sample MGYA00403689_ERZ1106978 | MGnify/ENA primary metagenome ERZ1106978 (study PRJEB35170, sample SAMEA104062434) | human gut metagenome | biome: human gut; feature: human-associated habitat; material: faeces | place: Denmark | collected 2012-08-02 ...
TGCCGCGGAACGTCGTGTCGCCGTAGCCTTCGATGACGCCGTCAGCTGCGAGCTGGGATACAGCGTCATAAGCCCAGTGGTCAGCCGGGACATCGGAGAACGGGTTGGCAGCAGCAAACGTCGTGCTGGCAGCGCCGACAACGAGAGCCGTCGTCAGTGCGGATACGAGAGTCTTTTTCATGAAGAACTCCTCCTTTGAACTTTGAAAATGAAAATACATCTCGTCCAAATGAGACCAAAGAAAAAGAACCGCATGAGTGTCCACGTTTCCTCAGGATTCCTGACGCTCTTTGGTTCCTCATCGAACAGTGCTTATTGTAGCATATTATTACACATTTGTAAACGGAGCTGCATAAGGTTTAACGCATTCCTCATGTTCCTCATGTAAATGCCATGTGCAATTGTCACATTGGCGAATGCACATGGCCCTGAGCAATGGTATAATAAAAAGGTAAACTGTCTTATTCGGCCGGTGTCCCATTCGTCCGGACGATGGCGCGGACCATCTTCTCGAATTTCGTGCGCGGCATCATGACGAGATGGTCGCAGCCCTGGCACTTGAGCCGGAAGTCCATGCCGGTGCGCAGGATTTCCCATTCGCTTGAGCCGCACGGATGCGCTTTCTTCATGCGCACGATGTCACCGACGGCATAATGTTGTTTTTCCATCATATTGGAGGCCTCCATGAAGATTTCTATTCTGCAGATGCCGGTTGCTTTTGCCCGGCCCGATGAAAATATCCAGACACTGCACCGCATGGTCGATGCAGCCACGCGGAAGGAGCCCGATGTGCTCGTGCTGCCGGAGCTCTGGCGCCTCGGATTTTACCCGCAACCTGTCGAACGCCTTGCGGATCTCGACGGCCAGCAGTCGCGCACGGTACTCGCAGAACTCGCGCGCAAAAACGGCGTGAACATCGTCGGCGGCACGGTCGCCAATCGACGCGACGGCAGCGTCTACAATACATGCTACATCTTCGACCGCACGGGCGAGGAAATCGCCTCGTACGACAAGGCGCACCTCTTCACGCCGAGCGGCGAGCGCGCGGATTTTGCGGCAGGCAGCCACATGGTGACGTTCCGCCTCGACGGCGTGCTCTGCGGCATCGCCGTCTGCTATGACGTGCGCTTCCCCGAGTTCATCCGCAAACTCGCACTCGAGGACATCTCCGTGCTCTTCCTGCCGGCGGCCTGGCCGGCCAGCCGACTGAATCACTGGCAGACGCTCACGCGTGCCCGTGCCATCGAGAACGATATCTACGTCATCGCGGCCAACGAGGCGGGTACCGACGAGCAGGGCAACCACCTCGCCGGCCACTCGGCGATCCTCGATCCCTGGGGCGAGACCATTGCCGAGGCCGGTGAGGGCGAGGCCATCCTGACCGCCCGCCTGCGCCCCGGCCTGCGCCAGCACATCCGCGAGACGCTTAACGTCTACGCCGACCGTCGGCCGGAGCTCTACTGAACCTTGCTATCAAAAAGACTGTCGCAAACGCGGCAGTCTTTTTTTCATGATCTTACGATTATACGTTGAAGCGGAAGTTGACGACGTCGCCGTCCTGCATGACGTAGTCCTTGCCCTCGACGCGGACCTGGCCTTTCTCGCGGGCGGCGGCGACGCTGCCTGCGGCGATGAGGTCATCGTAGTTGACGATCTCCGCGCGGATGAAGCCGCGCTCGAAGTCCGTGTGGATCTTGCCAGCAGCTTTCGGCGCCGTCGTACCCTTGACGATGGTCCAGGCGCGGCACTCATCCGGGCCGGCCGTCAGGAAGGTCTGGAGGCCCAGGAGGTCGAAGGCTGCCTTGATCAGGCGGTCGAGGCCGCTCTCCGTCTCACCGAGGTCTTCGAGGAAGGCCTTGGCCTCGTCCTCGTCGAGCTCAGCGATCTCCGACTCGACTTTTGCAGAGATGGCGACGACTTCTGCGCCCTCTTTGGCTGCGTATTCCTTGACCTGCTGGACGTACGGGTTCTCGTCATAGACCATGGCGACTTCGTCCTCGGCAACGTTCGTGACGTAGAGCGTCGGCTTGAGCGTCAGGAGGTTCATCTCCTTGATGATCTCGAGATCATCCTCGGAGAGGTCGACCTGGCGCGCCGGTGTGCCCTCATCGAGCGCAGCCTTGATGCGGCGCAGGATCTCGTCCTCGACCTTTGCTTCCTTGTTGCCGGACTTCGCGATCTTGGCGAGCTTCATGATGCGCTTCTCGACAATCTCGAGGTCCGCGAGGCAGAGCTCCGTCTGGATGATGTCGATGTCGCGCAGCGGATCGATGCCGCCCTCGACATGCGTGATGTTCGGGTCGACGAAGCAGCGCACGACATGCGCGACGGCGTCGACCTGGCGAATGTGCTCGAGGAATTTATTGCCGAGGCCCTCGCCCTTGGACGCGCCCTTGACGAGGCCGGCGATATCGACGAAGCGCACGGTGGCCGGCGTCGTCTTCTTCGACTTGTAGAGCTCATGCAGGACGTTGAGGCGCGGGTCCGGTACGGCTACGACGCCGACATTCGGCTCGATCGTGCAGAACGGGAAGTTTGCGGCCTCAGCGCCGGCTTTCGTGATGGCATTGAAAAGCGTGCTCTTGCCGACATTCGGCAGGCCGACAATACCAACTTCTAAGTTACTCAAAATGAATTTCTCCCTTACTTACAGTTGATTACAGTGTGCCAAAGATGCGGTCGCCTGCATCGCCGAGGCCCGGTACGATGTAGCCCTTTTCGTTGAGCTTCTCGTCGATGGCGGCGACGTAGAGCGGCACATCCGGATGGTCGTGGTTGATGACGCGGACGCCCTCTGGCGCGGCGACGAGGCACATGAGGATGATGTGCTTCGCGCCCTTCTCCTTGAGCAGCGAAAGTGCTGCAGACGAGCTGCCGCCCGTGGCGAGCATCGGGTCGACGACGACGAGCGTGCGCTCGGCGACATCGCCCGGCAGCTTGCAGTAGTACTCGACTGGCTTCAGCGTCTTCGGGTCGCGGTACATGCCGACGTGGCCGACGCGAGCCGCCGGGATCATGTTGACGACGCCGTTGAGCATGCCGAGGCCGGCGCGCAGGATCGGCACGACGCCGACTTTCTTGCCCGCAAGCATCTTCTCCTTGCACTTGCAGATCGGCGTCTCGATCTCGACATCCTTGAGCGGGAAGTCGCGCGTGATCTCATAGGCCATGAGCATCGAGATCTCCTCGAGCAGCTCGCGGAAGTCCTTCGTACCAGTCTCTTTCATGCGCATGATCGTGAGCTTGTGCTGGATCAGCGGGTGGTCGATGACGTGGACATTCATTGGTTCAGCCATGAAAGATACCCCTTTCTACACATTACAGAGCCCCGCAGAGCGGGGCCATGTCAGATATGGTTCACATGTTATTCACAGTGCTTATTCATAGAGCGGATATTTCGCGCAGAGGGCGGCGACGCGGCGGCGTGCCTCCTCTTTCTTTTCTTCGTTCTGCGGGTCATTCAAGACGAGCGCGATGATATTGCCGACTTCGCGCATGTCGTCTTCCTTGAAGCCGCGCGTCGTCAGGGCCGGGCTGCCGAGGCGGATGCCGCTCGTGACGAACGGGGAGCGCGGCTCGAACGGGATCGTATTGCGGTTCGAGGTGATGTTGACCTCGTCGAGGACGTTCTGCGCCTCTTTGCCCGTGATGTCCTTGCTCGTGAGGTCGACGAGCATCAGATGGTTGTCCGTGCCGCCCGAGACGATGCGGAAGCCGTCCTGCTGCAGCGTCTCAGCGAGTGCCTTGGCGTTCTTGATGGTCTGCGCTGCGTACTCCTTGAACTCGGGGCGCAGTGCCTCGCCGAGGGCGACGGCCTTGGCGGCGATGACGTGCATGAGCGGTCCGCCCTGGATGCCGGGAAAGACGGCCTTGTTGAACTGCTTGCCGAATTCCGCATCCTTGCAGAGGATCATGCCGCCGCGCGGGCCGCGCAGCGTCTTGTGGGTCGTCGTCGTGACGACGTCGGCGTACGGGACCGGGCTCGGATGGAGGCCGGCGGCGACGAGGCCGGCGATGTGCGCGATGTCGACCATGAGGTAAGCGCCGACCTTATGGGCAATCTCCGCGAGGCGCGGGAAGTCGATGATGCGCGCATAGGCGGAGGCACCGGCAACGATCAGCTTCGGCTTGCACTCTTCAGCCTGCTTCTCGAGTGCGTCGTAGTCGATGCGCTCCGTCTCCTTGTCGACACCGTACGGCACGATCTTGAAGTACTTGCCGCTCATGTTGACCGGACTGCCGTGCGTCAGGTGACCGCCGTCCGTGAGGTTCATGCCCATGACCGTGTCACCCGGCGTCAAGAGGGAGAAGAACACAGCCATGTTGGCCTGTGCGCCGGAATGCGGCTGGACGTTGGCATAGGCTGCGCCGAAGAGCTTCTTCGCACGGTCGATGGCCAGCTGCTCGACGACGTCGACGTACTCGCAGCCGCCGTAGTAGCGCTTGCCGGGGTAGCCTTCGGCGTATTTATTCGTCAGCACGCTGCCCTGTGCTTCCATCACAGCTTTGGAGACGATGTTCTCCGACGCGATGAGCTCGAGCTTCGTGCGTTGGCGATTGAGCTCCAGGTCAATCGCTTTCGCGATTTCCGGGTCCGACTGTTTCAGGGTGTCCATCAGGCTCATGGGTTTCCTCCTATTCTGCTGCTCTTGCAGCATGCCCTATTGTGTGGATGACAGATGGCTGGGAGCTTACTGCTGCTCGATTGCCATGATCTTGTTGACACGGCGCGCATGGCGGCCGCCCTCGAACGAGCTCTCGACGAACGCGCGGACAATCTCGCCTGCCGGGCCGAAGCCGAGCACGCGGCCGCCCATCGCGAGGACGTTGGCGTTGTTGTGCTCGCGCGCCTTCTTGGCCGAGTAGACATCGTTGCAGAGAGCGCAGCGGATGCCCTTGACCTTGTTGGCCGCGATTGAGATGCCAATGCCCGTGCCGCAGAGCACGATGCCGAGGTCGGCCTTGCCGCTCGTCACATCTGCGCAGACTTTCTCGGCGATATCCGGGTAGTCGACGGACTCCGTGCCGAAGGTGCCGACATCCGTCACCTTGATGTCTTCGTACTCTTTCAGGACCATCTTGACTTCGTCCTTGAGTGCCACAGCGCCGTGGTCACTGCCAATCGTAATGTTCATGGATTCTCCACCTTTCTTACATGCTCTTTCTTATTCTATCACACATGCGCACCAAAAAAAACACATCAAGTGGCCGATCATCCCTGGAAAAGCGCGCGGATCTCTTCTTCGGTGAGCTTGGCGAGGAAATTCTCGCCGGGCTTTATCATCTGGTCGATCAGGGACTTCTTCTTTTCCTGCAGCTCGTAGATCTTCTCCTCGACCGTCCCCTTCATGATGAGCTTGAAGACCTGGACGTTGCTGCGCTGGCCGAGGCGGTAGGCGCGGTCGGTCGCCTGGTCCTCGACGGCGGGGTTCCACCACGGGTCGAAGTGGACGACCATGTCGGCGCCCGTGAGGTTGAGGCCCGTGCCGCCCGCCTTGAGTGAGATCAGGAAGACCGGCACGGCGCCCCTGTTGAACTCCCGCACGAGCTTCATGCGCGTCAGGGCCGGCGTCGCGCCGTCGAGGTAGAAGTGCGCGAGCCCCCTCCTTCGCAGGTGCTCGGCGATGCGCGAGAGCATCGTCGTGAACTGCGAGAAAATCAGCAGGCGATGGCCGCCCTCGTGCGCCTCCGCGATGAGCTCATCGAGCATGTCGAGCTTGCCTGAGCCGCCGTGGTAGCTCTCGAGGAAGAGCGAGGGGTCGCAGGCAATCTGGCGCAGGCGCGTGAGGATGGCGAGGATCTTGATGCGCTGCTCTCCAGGGCTCGCGAGACTGACCTCGCGCAGGAAGTCGCGCTGGCTCTTCATGAAGTAGGCCCGATAGACTTTCGCCTGCTGTGGCGTCATCTCACCGACGAGCTTGCGCTCGACCTTGTCGGGCAGCTCCTTTAAGACATCCTTCTTCATGCGGCGCAGGATGAATGGCATGACGCGCTGCCGCAGTGCCTTGGCAGCTTTCTTGTCCTCGGCGCGCACGATGGGAAGCTCGAAGCGCTGCTTGAACTTCGACTGGCTGCCGAGGTAGCCCGGCATCAGGAAGTCAAAGATGGACCAGAGCTCCGTCAGCGTGTTCTCGATGGGTGTGCCCGTCAGCGCAAAGCAGGTGTCGGCCGACAGTTTCTTGACGGCGCGCGCACTCTGCGTCGCGGGATTCTTGATGTGCTGCGCCTCGTCGAGGAATACACAGCCGAAATGTCTGGCTCCATAGAGGTCGATGTCGCGCTTGAGCGTGTCGTACGTCGTCACGATGACGTCGACGCCGCCCGCCTGCTCGAGCAGAGCGCGGCGCTCCGCCTTCGATCCCGCCACGGCCACCGCCTGCAGCGATGGCGCGAAGCGGGCGATCTCCTCGAGCCAGTTGTAGAGCAGCGAGGTCGGCGCGACGACGAGCGAGGGCGGCGCCTCGGGCGCTTTCCTGGCGAGCAGGAATGTGATGACCTGCAGTGTCTTGCCAAGGCCCATGTCATCTGCGAGGATGCCGCCGAGATGATGGTCCGCAAGGCCTGAGAGCCAGTTGAAGCCTGTGACCTGGTAGTCGCGCAGCACGGGCTTCAGCGAAGTCGGCACCTCGTAATCGGCCTCCTGTGGCTGGCGGATGCCGCGCACGATCTCGCGGAAGCGGCGGCTGCGCACGAGCTGCAGGCCCTCGTCTTCGCGCACGAGTTCGTCGAGGTACATGGCCTCCGAGAGCGGCAGCTCTATCTTGCCGCCCGCGAGGTCCTTCTTCTTGAGGCCGGCGTTCTCCACGAGCGAGGCGATGGCGCGCAGCTGCTGGTCGCCGAGCGTCACGAAGCTCCTGTCCTTCATGCGGTGATAGCGCTTCTTCTGGCGGTAGGAGTCGAGGATGTCGACGAGTTCTTGATAGTCGACATCCTTCATGTTGAACGTGACCTCCAGGAGGTCCATGTCGTTGACACTGACGCCGGCCGTGACCTTCGGCATGGGGCGCACGGGCCGGCGCTCGAAACTCGCCTCGTAGAAGATCTCGACGCGCTCTGGCAGCTCCTCGAGCCCCTGCGTGAGGAAGTCGTAGCTCTTCTCTTCGTCGAGCTGGACGAACTGGTCGCGCTTCTTCGTGAAGCCATAGCGCGCAAAGACGGCGAGCAGCGCCTGCTCCGCCTCGCTGTCGCGCACGAGCAAGTGGTCCGCATCGACATCCGGCGCCGCCTGCACGACGGGATTGAAGCGGATGTGGTCGTAGACGAAGACGGGTTTCACGGCGATGCCCTCGCCCTCGTAGTCGAGGTAGAGCTCTGCCGTGAGCGGCACGAGCAGGAATTCCTCCTCGAAGCCCGCGTCGACATCGACATCCGCGACCTGCTCGACGGCCGGCAGGATGCTGCTGAAGAACGGCGTCATGTCGCCATGCGAGAGCTGCACGCTCGTCGCGCGCGCAAACGCCTGCCAGAGCGGCTGCAGCGCGCGGCCGAACGCATCCGCCACCCGGTAGATGGCCTCGTGCTGGTAGAGGATGCGGCAGTCCTCCGAGAGCGGCGTGAGGTCTCCGTCCTCCAGCGTGATGCGGCCGCTCCTGTCAGCGAGGCGGCTGACTTCCAGATGGATGGCAGGCTTTCCCTCGCGCAGATGGGCCGCGATGGCCTCGCTGCCGTCGATGTGCAGCTCGATGGACGTCTCCCCCATGATGGCGAGGAAGTCCTCGAGCAGGCTCGGCGTCAGGTGCATCATCTTATGCTCAAAGACCGTGCTCTTCTGCAGCGCGTGCATGTATGAGAGCGCCGGCTGGTGGCGCAGCAGACTCTTCTCGTCGCGGTACGCCTGCTGCATGAAGGCCCAGAGCCTCTCGGAGACGCCGTCGGCCCAGCGCAGCGATGCCGTGTGTATCACATGATTGCGGCCAAGCGAGTAGTCCTCCCCCGCCATCACGCACTGCAAGAGCTCCATGAGATTGCGCACGACGTAGAGGCGGCTCATGCCGATGCGGAACTCGAGCCAGCTCTCGACCCTGCCTGGCGCACTCTCGACGAAGAGGCGCGGGACGAGGTAGACGGGCTCCTGCAGCGGAGCAGATGGCAGCTGCGCCGCCAACTGAAAACTCTGCAGCAGGCGGTGGCCGCCCGCATCCGTGCCCGGAGAGGAGCCGCCTGCCATGGATTGCTGCTGGACAGTCTTGAGCACGGCGACGACGTGCTTGCAGGCGCCGAGGTACTGCGCGGCGGCCGGGCAGTCGCAGTGGAACGACTCGACTTCATCGCCCGCCTCCGTCAGGCTGATGCGGACATGATATGCCTCCGTTCCCTCGACGACGGCCGTGTAGCTCCTGCCATCCTCCTGCCGCTCCAGATGCCCGACGGCGCCGCGCCTGAAATAGCGGACACCGCGCTTGTAGGCGGCATCCGTCGCCACTGCCCGGATCTGCTCCTCATCGATCACCGTATTCCCGCCTTTCTTCTGCTTCGCAACTATGCTAAGATAAAGTAGATTTCATTCCTTTCATCTTAACATATTTCACTCACTGCGAACAGAAAAGAGAGCATCATGAACGAACAAAAACTTCCGCACGGCGCGCGCATCCTCGTCGTGCGCCTCAGCGCCATCGGCGACGTGCTGCACTCGACGGCCGTCGTCCACAACCTCAAGCGGCTCGTGCCGGACTGCCATGTGACCTGGCTCGTGAGCCCGCCGGCGAGCATCCTGCTCGAGAACAACCCCGACATCGACCGCCTGCTCGTCTGGGACCGCCGGACGTTCGACAAGGCGGCAGCGCATCTCGACCTGCGCACCATCCGTCAGACGCTCCGGGAGGCCAAGGCGCTGCTGCACCAGTACGAATTCGACATCGCGCTCGACATACAGGGGCTCTTCCTCTCGGGCATCCTGGCGCGCATGAGCCGCGCGCCGCGCCGCATCGGCATCCACGAGCGCCACGAGGGCAACTTCCTCTTCATGACGGAGATGGCGCCGGACATCTCCGATTGCCACAAGATACGCCGCTACATGACGGCGCTCGCGCCGCTCGGCATCGGCCCCGAGGACTTCATGCCCGGCCTCGTGCTCAAGCTGCCCGACACCTATGAGGGCTTCGCCGAGAGATTCTTCGCGGACAAGGATGTCACGCTGCACGACCCGCAGCAGCCGCTGCTGCTCGTCAACACGCGCACGACATGGCCCGACAAGAACTGGCCGCCCGAATTCTTCGGCCGCGCGCTCACCAACCTGCCCGAGAACATCCAGATTGTCTTCACCGGCGCGCCGTCCGACCAAGTCTACATCGAGCGCGCCCAGCAGGAGATGGAAGGCCGCGCCTCCCTCTCGATTGCCGGCCAGACGAGCCTCCTGGAGCTTGCCGCCATCTTCCGCGAGTCCGACTTGCTGCTGACCGGCGACACTGGCCCGCTCTACATCGCCGAAGCCGTCGGACTGCCGACCCTCTCCCTCTGGGGCCCGACCCATCCGGGCATCTACGGGCCGCTGACAAAAGGTCACCACTTCATCCTCTCCCCCCACGAGTGCACCGCCTGCTGCAAGACAAAGTGCCGCCACAGGACAAACGCCTGCATGAACGCCATCAAGCCCGGCACCGTGACCAAAGCCTTGCTCGGGCTGCTCTACCACTGAAAAAATCCTGTCCTCATCGTTCAGATGACCGTGAGAACAGGACCAGAAATGAAAATTGACGTTTGCAAATCGCCATTGTATAATATAGACAGATAAAAAGAGCGAACCACTAAGATGGTCAGCTTGGCATATCGTAGACACAAATTTCGGCCATACAAACAGCGCCGCTAACGCTGATGGCCACCGTACATCCGAAGAAACCGTCCTTGCCGGGGCGGCTTTTTCGCATCTGGATGTACGCCGAAGGGTTATTTACGGAATGCACGGATCAGTTCCAACAGGAACTTACCGTCAATAACGCCGAAGGAAGCCAGCACGACCAAGGCGAGAAAAACCAGTACAAAAACTACCAGCAATCCGCAGACCGTAACGACAGCGACCTCCGATGAAAAGAACGCTTCCATAGAAGCAGGCATTCGTCGCGTGATACCAGAGGCATCACGTCCCTTTCTTTTCGGATTTATGCTAAGCACAACGACTCGACCACCGATGACCATCATATTGCATCGTAGATGACAGCAAAAGCTGTGTTCGCTCTAGGGAATATCCCCTGCCATAGTATAACAGGAAACGAGAGCCCCATCAAGATTTCTATCTTGATGGGGCTCTCGTCTTATATTGATGGATTCATTCTATTGTTGTCTCAGTCCTTTACATTGCGGAATGCCAGCGAGTATGCCAGGACCACGGCAAAGCAAAAGACTGGCAGATAGAACGCGGAACGGATAGCCGTCTGCTCGGGATTGAATCCACTGACAAGAAATGCCAGCGTGCTGTTATCGACTAATGCACCCATTATCGGCGTGATGATAGCACCGCCAAGGATTGCCATGATCAGGCCAGCTGCACCGAACTTGACCTCAGGGCCAAGGCCGCGCAGGGCAATGCCGTAAATCGTCGGGAACATCAGCGACATGCACCCAGAAATACCGATCAAGCAGTAAATCGAAACATCGATCGGCAGATAAATCGTACCGAAGCAGCAGAGAATGCCGCCCACTGCAAAGACGGCCATCATCTTAGCGGGGGTAATGTACTTCATGAGCCATGTGCAGATCCAACGGCAACCGATGAAAAGGAAAATGGAGTAAATATAGAAATTTGCAGCCTCAGATTCAATGACATGCAGGTTTGCCATTACGTACTTGATAGTCCAGGTCCAGACAGCAATCTGCACGCCAACATAGAAGAACTGAGTCACGACACCAAATGCATAGCGCGGCAGATGGATGAGGCGCGAGAGGGCTTCTTTGACGGTCATCTCTTCGCCAGCGTCCTTATCGTTCAGCTTGCTGCGGAAGAAAGCGCACCAAATAATAAAGGCAATGAGAATCAAGCCGACATACGGCACGCAGACCCAGAAGAGCTCGACATCGCGCACAGCGGCGAGCTGATCCGGCGTCATGGCCAGGCGGTCCTCCAGCGTTGCCGGATTCAAATGCGAGAGAATGACATACTTTGCCAGGAACAGCCCCGCCATCGAGCCTAGCGGATTGAATGCCTGAGCAAAATTCAGGCGACGGACACTCGTGGATTCATCGCCAAGAGAGAGTACAAAAGGATTACAGGTCGTCTCGAGGACCGACAGGCCGCCAGCCAGGACGAAGATCGACACGAGGAACAGATTATAGCTTTGCAGTATGGCCGCTGGGATATAGCCGAAAGCGCCGACCATATAGAATCCCAAGCCGACCAAGACGCCGACTCGATAAGAGTACCGCTTGATGATAAAAGCTGCCGGCAAAGCTAACACAGCATACGCTCCATAAAAAGCGACCTGTACTAAAGACGAGTCTACCGCTTTTATCATGAATATTTTCGCAAATGACGGCACAAGATTATCCGTCATATTGTTGAGCAGGCCCCAAAGTGCAAAGCACGTGACGAGCAGTCCGAAATACAGCCGGTACTCCTTTGGCACCACAGGCGCAGATGTCTCCTGGATGTCTGGCTGCACAGCAGTTGCAAATTCTTCCTCTTTCATACTAGCCCTCCTTTTGGAAATGACTGTCTGAGCATCAGGCAATCATTTCCTTGATTCGCTCTATCACTATCTCTTCAATTTCTCATTCTCATCTTGTCTCGATTGTGTTCCTTCAGTCCTTGGCATAATGACGGTACCCAGGATGGCGTCCCGTTACTCCGTAATAGCTGCGAAGCTTGATCAGCTTATCAATGTTCTCTTTCGATATCTCCTGCGGACCACCGAGCTGGTACGCTACAAGATTGATTTTTGCGAAAAGCTCAACCGTCTCCATCTTGTAATACGCACTGATGAGATCCGCTCCCATCGTCAGTGCGCCGTGATTCTCCAGCAGCACAGCATCATGATCCTGGATGTACGGGGCGATGGCCTCAGGAACCTCGTAGGTAGACGGCGTGCCATACGGTGTGATTGGAATCGACCCCAATGAAACGACCGTCTCGATCATATCGTAACGGTCGAGTGGAATATGCGCCACGGCAAAGCCCGTAGCCGTAGGCGGATGTGCATGCAGCACAGCACCGACATCATCACGGTCCTTATAGCAGCGCATATGCATCTTGATCTCGGAAGATGGTCGATAGCCCTCCTTGGCCTCGAGCACCTTGCCTTCCGCATCGATCCGCACAAGCTTTTCCGGTGTGATGAAGCTCTTGCTGATACCTGTCGGTGTGGCGAGGAATGTCCCGTCATCGAGCTTGACCGTCACATTGCCATCATTCGCTGCTACCCAGCCAAGCTGCCACATCTTATGGCAGACATCACAGATTTCTGCTTTGATCTCTTCGTAACTCATGTAATTTCCTCCTCAGTCCTGTACGACACCCTTCTGCAACATGACATTGGCGTAGACGGCACTCTCGCCCGTCGTCACGATGGCATATGCCGTACTGGCTTCTTTGTAGAATGCAAACCGCTCAATCGTACCCACGGCGTCAGCACCGCGTGTGTCATGATGCGCTACGATATCCTTGTACGTATCCCATATCGGGGTCTTGACGGGATCACCCTTCATGACCTCCATGAGGCTGACCGGTTTCTCGACATAGGCATCGAGCGGCATGACCTGCAGGATGGCGTCCAGGAGTTCTGGCACGCCATGCCCATCACAGCGCACGACCTTGCAATTCTTGCCGACCGATTCCGCTGGGAAATTGCCATCGCCGATGACGATGCGATCGCTGTGCCCCATCTCGCAGAGCACCTTGAGTAATTCCGGCGATAAAATATGGGGGATACCCTTCAACATGATGTGACTGCCTCCCATCTCTGATATTCTTCCTGCCAGCGTTCAGCCTCCTGCGGCTGATACGCCTGAATAGACTCTGAATCCCTGATGATCCGACGTGCTTCACGCAGACTCTCGATAGCGCCTACAGAAAGCAGCTGCAAGGCGATATTCCCGAGCACCGTAGCCTCGACAGGGCCAGCCAAGACCTCCTTGCCGCAAGCATCTGCCGTCATCTGGCAGAGCAGCTGGCTCTGTATGCCACCGCCAATCATATGCAGGCGCGGATACGTGCGGTCCAGGCACTCTTCCAGTTCTACAGCCGCCTGATGATAGCGCATAGCCAAGCTTTCATCGATGCAGCGGACAACGGCACCAACGGATTCTGGTACAGGTTGTCCTGTCCTGCGGCAGTAGTCGCGAATCCGTTCCGGCATATTGCCGCTCGGCACGAATTCTGGCGCATCAGGATGAATGAAGGAGCGGAATGGTTCGGCAGCCCCAGCAATCTGCTCGAGTTCACCAAAGGAATATTCATGCCCTTCCCGCATCCACTGGCGACGGCATTCCTGGATCAGCCACAGGCCGATGATGTTCTTGAGGAACGATGCCTTGCCGCCATAGCCGCCCTCATTCGTGATATTGGCCCGCTCCGATGCTTCATTGATGACAGGTTCAGCAAGCTCTGTACCGAGCAGTGACCATGTCCCGCAGGAAAGGAATAGAAATTCCTGCTGCTCTGTCGGCACGGCCACCATGGCACTCTGTGTATCGTGTCCAGCCACGGCGATGACTTCAGCTGGCTCGAGCCCGAGTTCTTCGCAAAGTGATTCATCAAGCGTTCCGATGCGTGTTCCCGTCGGGATGAGCTCAGGCAGGATGCAATCTGGCAAAGCTAGAGCTTCTAAAATCCTCTTTGACCAGCATTTCTGCTTGGCATCGAGCATCTGGCTTGTCGAAGCAATCGAATACTCTGCACTGCGGACTCCAGACAGGAAGTAATTCAAGAGATCTGGCATGAACAGAATCGTCTTTGCCCGTTCCAGGACCTCTGGACGCTGCTGCTTCAAAGAAAACAACTGGAACAGCGTGTTGATCGGCATGATCTGGTTGCCCGTAATCCCATAGAGTTCTTCTCGTGGTATATGGTGGAATACCTCTTCTACCATGCCAGTTGTGCGCCGATCCCGATAATGAACGGGATTCTCTAACAGATTCCCACGTTGATCCAGCATGCCAAAATCCACGCCCCAAGTATCAATGCCGATACTCGCAACTGGTCCAGACAAGTAAGCCTTTGTCATGCCCTGCTTGATCTCATGGAATAAGCGCAGGACATCCCAATACATCGTGCCGCGAACCATGACAGGATCATTGGCAAAACGGTGTACCTCTTCCATGTGGATGGTGCGGCCATCGAACGTGCCGACAACCGCCCTGCCACTGGAAGCACCGAAGTCAAAGGCGAGCACGCGTTTTTCTTCGGTCATCGTATCTCCTCCAACTCACAACTCGTATTCAAGGTTCATCACTTATACATCGGGCCATAGGCCTTGCATGCGCGATAATCCTGGCCTTCTTTATCCATGCCAAATGCATTCCATGCTGCCGGGCGGAAAATATCCTCCTCCGGCACATTGTGCATGCAGACCGGGATGCGCAGGATCGAGCAGAGCGTGATGAGATCTGCGCCGATATGCCCGTACGTGATGGCACCGTGGTTAGCACCCCAATTGTTCATGACATCATAGGCAGACTTAAAGGCACCCTCACCCGTGAGACGCGGCGTGAACCACGTGCATGGCCAAGTATAATCCGTGCGTTTCCAGATCTTATCCGATACTTCATCCGGCAGATTGACGGTATAGCCTTCTACGAGCTGCAGGACTGGTCCAATACCCTTGACGATATTGACACGGACCATCGTGGCGGGCATCTCACCGCGCGTCAGATAACGAGACGAGAATCCGCCGCCACGGAAATAACCATTGTCTGCCGGGCACCACTCAGTAGCATCCAAGCAGGCCTTCTGGTCCTCTTCCGTCATCTCCCAGAACGGCTTGATAACCGAATTGCCATCGCCATCCTTGACCTCACCACAGGCATCAAGGCAGGCTGCACCGGAATTGATGAGATGCAAGAAGCCCTTGCCTTCTTTAGCCTTGCCCTCGAGTTCATAGCCCGTTGCCTTCTTGACAGCCTCAGGGCTCCAATACGTACGGACATCAGCGAAAATCTGCGCGCGATTCGTCAAGAGCTTGTTGAAAAGCATGGCCACACCATTGAGCGTATCATTCTCCGTTGCCAGGATGTAGCTTTCACGTGCACCTTCCCAGTCAAACGACGAGTTCATGAGCGCTTCAGCAAAATCGCCGTTCGGATAGAAGTCCGTCCACTGACGCTGCCCCTGGAAACCGCCGGCAATCGCATTATGGCCGACAGCCTCTTCCTCACAGCCCTTTGGCAGGTTCGGATTGCCATTGTAGAGGTCCTTCATGATGCACATCATCTTGACGACAAATTCCCAAGCCTCTTTTTTCTGCTCGTCCGTCTTGCGCGCAAAGTCTGGGTTCTTGTCAAAGCCTTCCTTGCAGTGCTCTTTTGTCCAAGCCAGAGCCTTCTCATACTCTTTCCGATCATAGATACCTTCCGTCATACGGCGGATAATCTCGACCTCATCAACCGATTCAATGCGCATGCCTAGGTACTCCTCAAAGAACTCCGGATTGATGATGGAACCGCCGATGCCCATCGTGATGGAGCCGATCTGCAGGTAAGACTTGCCGCGCATCGTCGCCGCTGCTACAGCAGCACGGCCAAAGCGGAGCAGCTTCACCTTGACATCCTCAGGAATCTCCGTCGCATCAGCTTCCTGTACATCGTGACCGTAAATGCCAAATGCCGGCAGCCCCTTCTGTGCATGGCTGGCGAGCACGGAAGCCAGATAGACGGCACCCGGACGTTCTGTGCCATTGAACCCCCAGACACCCTTGATCGTCATCGGATCCATATCCATCGTTTCCGAGCCATAGCACCAGCAAGGTGTAACAGTTAACGTGATATCAACGCCAGCCTTTTTGAACTGATCTGCGCAAGCGGCTGCTTCTGCCACACGACCAATCGTAGTATTGGCAATGATGACCTTCACCGGCTCACCATTCGTATAGCAGAGATTTTCCTCAAACAACTTCTTGGCGGCCTGAGCCATGCCCATGGTCTGCTCCTCTAACGAACCGCGTACATTGAGCACGCCACGACGCCCATCGATTGTCGGACGGATACCAATTACCGGATAATCACCAATCAGTCTGCTCTTTGCCATATCTGCTTCCTCCTCATGTATCGTCTGAAGATTTCTTTATCTTGATTACACGTTAAGTATATCATTGACCAGCACTTCATTCTCGTTTTATCTTATGGTATAATAAGACTATATTATCTTTTGTATATTGTCTGTATTCAGAAAACGGTTTCATCTAAAATTGCAAAACAGTAATATTATTAAACACGTTTTTCCTTACATAGTATAATAATAACTTTTTTTATAACGATATTATCTTTATGAGAAAGGAGCCTATCATCTCATGCAACACGATGGATATAATGAATTTCGTCAGCGTGGGCGGTTTGACTTCCCGATCGAGTTCCACCATGTCGATTGCCACCATCCACGTTTCTACATGCCATATCACTGGCACATGGAGTACGAGATTGATTTAGTCGTACGAGGAACGCTGACGCTTTCCCTGAATGAAACGCAGATTCATGCCCAAGCGGGTGATATCATCTTCATCCGCGATGGTGTTGTCCATGGTGGCCGCCCAGAGACGTCCGACACGATCTACGGCTGCATCGTCTTCGATATGAAAAAGATGCTCGCTGGCAGTCATTCGTTCCAAGACCAGATCGATGACATCCTCAAGCACATCACCCTGATCAGCAAACACATCCCCTCGAACACTCCAGATATTCCCAAAATCATGCAATACCTCTTCCGCAGCATGGCCAAAGAATATCCAGGATATGAGCTGGTCGTCACCGGCCTCCTCTACTCATTCCTTGGACTCGTCAGGCGTCACAGGCTCTACCATCAAGCAGATCCCCTGGCCCTGCGGGAATACAAGCGCAAGCGCATCACCCAGCTCAAGCAGACCTTCAATCTCATTGACTCGAATTATCCACAACCACTGACCCTCGCTGATCTGGCAAAGGCCGCCAATCTATCTCCGAACTACTTTTGCCGCTTCTTCCAAAAGATCACGCATCATTCCCCGATTGATTACCTCAATCGCTATCGCGTCGAGATGGCCTGTCTCAAACTCGCCCATACAAATGATTCCATTACCAACATCGCACTCGCTTGCGGCTTTAACGATGTGAGCTACTTCATCAAGCTCTTCCATCGCTATAAGGAAACTTCTCCTCTCAAATACAGGCAACTCATAAAATCACACAGCAAGTAAAACAATGAGGACCACATATCACGGGATATGTGGTCCTCACTCATCAGTAAGATGTTCTCATATTACACTGTCATCGTCATTGTGACTTGAACTGCACGGTCACGGTTGTCCCCTTGTCGACCAGTGTATTCGGGGCGATGCTCTGGCTGACGGCGTAGCCGGAGCCGTCGGGGTCGCAGTTCAGGCCGCGGTCGGCGGCGAGCTGGGCGGCTTCGCGCATGCTCTTGCCGGAGAAGTCGGGCACGACGACCTTGCCGTCGGGCACGGTGCCGGAATACGACTTCTGCGTCTTGGCCGAGGGTTTCGCCTTCGACTCCATGCCGGCGAACGGGTCGCTCGACGGCTCGATGTGCAGGTAGCGGAAGAGCTGCGTGAAGATGCGGCTGGCCACCGGCGCGGCGATCTGGCCGCCGTAGTAATTGCCCGTGCCGGGGTCGTCGATCATGACGAGCACGGTGAGCTGCGGGTCCTCGACGGGAGCGAAGCCGCAGAACGAGGCGATGTAGTGCCCTTCCATGTAGCCGGAGCCGTCGGGGCGTATCTTCTGGGCCGTGCCCGTCTTGCCGGCGATGCGGTAGCCCTTGACGGCTGCCTTCTTGCCGCCGCCGCTCGCGACGACCTGCTCGAGCAGTCCGACGAGCGTCTTGTCGGTGGCCGACTCAATCGTGCGGCGCACCTCTGTCGTGCCCTTCTCCTCGTAGATGGAGCCGTCGACATTCGTGATAGTCTTGACGATGTGCGGCTTTAAGAGCACGCCGTCGTTGGCGATGGCCGACATGGCCGTCACGAGCTGCAGCGGCGTCACAGCGATACTCTGGCCGATGGCCATCGTCGCGACGTCCGAGTCGCGCATGTCATCTGGGTTGAAGAGCAGGCCGCCCTCCTCGCCCGGCAGCTCGATGCCCGTCGGCGTTCCGAAGCCGAAGAGCTTGGCGTAGTCCGTGAGCTTCTGCGCGCCGAGGCGCAGGCCGACCTGCGCAAAGCCCGTGTTGAGCGACTGCTTGACGACGTCGGTGAAGGTGACGGTGCCGAAGCTCGTGCCGCTCCAGTTCTGGATGCGTCGACCCGAAACCATGACGTAGCCCGGGTCGACAAAGACCTGGTTCGGCGAGACGACTTTCTCCTGCAGGGCGGCCGCGGCGACAACCGACTTGAAGGTCGAACCCGGCTCGTAGATGAAGGAGACGGCGCGGTTCTTCCAGACCTCTGGCGAGTAGTCGTAGAAGCTGTTCGGGTTGTACGACGGACGCGAAGCCATCGCGAGGACCTCGCCCGTCTTCGGGTTCATGACGACGCAGGTGATGGCCTGCGGGTTGTTCTCAGCCATCGCACGGTCGAGCTCCTGCTCGACGATGAACTGGATGCCGGCATCGAGCGTGAGCTCGACGTTCTTGCAGTACTCGCCCTTGTACTGGCGCTGGCTCGAGAAAATCGAGTCGAGAATCGGCCTGTTCTGGCGGTCCGTCGTCAGGTACTTCTCCTTGACCTCGCCCTTCAGCAGACCGTCGAGGCCCTGCTCGATGCCGTCGAGGCCCTTGTCGTCCGTGCCGACAAAGCCGAGGACGTTGGCCCCGAGGATGTCGTTGGGGTAGTAGCGCTTGGCCTCGTCGCGGAAGCCGACGCAGTCCGTGTACGACTTCTCGCGGACCATCTTGCGCACAGCCTCGTACTCGTCGTGCTCCATGCGCCGCTTGACCCAGACGAAACCGCCGCCTGCCGAGATATCATCGAGGATCTCCTGCTCGGGCATGTTGATGAGCGGCGCGAGGTCTGTGGCAAGTGCATCGGGATCCGAGACGTGATTCGGGTCGATGTACAGCGACTTCGTCATGAGGCTCACGGCCATCTCGCGGCCATTGCGGTCGGTGATCGTGCCACGCGGGGACTGTATGGCCAGGTCGTACCCGACCTGGCTGCGCATGCGCTCCGACAGCTCATCTCCCGCTACGAGCTGCAGCCAGGCGTAGCGCAGCACCATGACACCAAAAAGGATGCCCATCACGTACACCATCGCCAGGATGTGCTTCTGCAGCCAAACACGTCTATCCATCTTCATCTCATTCGTTCACTCCAACTAGCCGAGATCACCGCCTGATGGCAATCCGCCTCTCGTTTTTTCTCATCCCTGTATTGTACCACATTTTTCACGGCTTCGCCTGACCAGCTTTACTCTGGCCGCTCCTGCCGCTGTGGCGCAAGAGTGTCTCGCGCAGACGGTCTTCGATGGAGGCGAGCTCTTTCTCGGCAGCCTGGCGCTTGGCGCGTCCTTCCTGCTGGATGCGCACCGTGTCCTCGATCGTCTGGATGAGCTTCTCGTTGACTTCGCGCACCGTCTCGACATCGACGATGCTGCGCTCGTTCTCCTTCGCCGTTTCGATAGAATTCTGCTTGAGCAGCTCCGCATTGCGCTTCAGAAGCTCGTTCGTCGTGTTGTTGACGGCCTGCTGCATGCGCAGGACCTTCTGCTGGGCCGAGAGGCCGAGCGCGATGACGAGCTGATTCTTCCAGAGCGGGATCGTCGAGTAGATGGCCGTCTGCACGCGGTCGATCAGCGCCTTGTCGTTGTTCTGGATCAGGCGGATCTGCGGCGCCGTCTGGATGGCAATCGTCTTGCTGATCTTGAGGTCGTGCAGCTTCTTCTCGAAGCGGTTGACGCCCGCCTCGAAGTCCGCGACGACCTGCACGGCCATCGGGTCGTTGGCCGCGGCTGCCTGCGCGTGGAGCTTCGGCAGCGTCTCTGTGCGCATCTCCTCGAGCTTCTCCTCGCCGGCCCGGATGTAGAGCTGCAGCTCCTTGAAGTAGGCAAAGTTCTCGTCGTAGAGGCGATCGAAAAGCACGACGTCCTTCATCATCTTGAGGCGCGACTGCTCGAGTGCGCCGGCGATGCGCTCGACCTGCACCGAGAGCTTCTCGTAGCCCTGCTTGATGTTGTCCGTCTTATTGACGAGGCTGCCGAGGATCGGCACCTTGCGCAGAAAGCCGCCCTGGCTCTTCTCGTCGTACTCCTTGACCTCTGTCACGAGGCTAGCGAGCAATTGGCCGACCTCGCCGCTGTCCTTCGTGCGCACCTGCGCGAGGACGCTGTCGGAGAACGCCGCAATCTTCTTCTGCGCGGGCGCGCCGTACGTCAAGAGAGCCTCGGAGTCGGTCATGTCGATGCTGTCCTTGATCTGCTCGACTTTCTCCAGTTCCTCCGGTGAGAGCGCATCCACAGCCGCCTCGACCTCGCGCTCGACTTTCTCCGGCACGATGGCCTTCGTCGTGGTGCCCTGCTCTGCCTGATGGCGCGTCATGAGGTCCGAAAGATCAATATCCTTTGCCATAAAAATCACCGCCTGTTGCCTTGGTAGTACATATCATAGAAATCATCCATCGACATGAAGAGGTAGCGCATGCCCTCGAAGAAGCCGACGATGCCGGGGATGGCCGTCCACCAGAAGAGCAGGTAGAGGATACCCCACTTCGTCTTGCCCTGATAGAACTTGTGGGCGCCGATGCAGCCGCCGAAGATGGCGAGCGCGCTCATGATGAGCTTGTCCTTGAGGACGCTGCCGCGCAGTTCCTCCGGCATCGTGACGTGGAACGTGCTGGCCGCGCGGAAGGCGCGGCGGCGCGGATGCTTGCGGCCGCCGCGGTTCTGGAGGCCCGTTCCCTTGTGCACGACTGGCTCCTGCTTGTCGAAGAAGCGGCGCACATCCGCGAGGACGGTCGTCTTCTCCATCTCATTCTCCTGCACTGATGCCGCCGTCTTCTTCTCCTCATGACTTGGCAAGTTCTCGATGCCGTCAGCGGCCATCGTCTTCTGCAGGACGGAAAGCTCGGCGTCCATGTCGAGCAGCTTGTCGCTGAGGACGCGCTCGAATTCCTTCTCATACGCCTCGTCGAAGGAAGCGAGCGTATCTTTGATGTTCTCGCGCGTCTCGGCAACCTGCTCCGTATCGAGGCCCGTCTTCTCGAGCTCGCGGTACTCCTCGGCGAGTCGCGCCGCCCTGTCCTGGTACGTGTCGATGAAGCGGCGGGCAGCTGGAATGGCCTTCGGGTGCTTCTCGAGGTAGTCGAGCAGGTTCGCAGCGACCTGCTGCATCACGGCGAGCTGTTCGCGCAGCTCGCCGTCGCGGATGGTCCTGCGCGCCGCATCGACGCGCGCGTAGTCGCCCACGGCCTTCTGCCAACTCGTCTCGATGAGCTGTGCCTCGTCCTCTGAATACTCCTTGAGCTCGAGCTTGTGGTGGCGGTCAATGGCCTGACCGCTGTACGTCTTCGCCTTGTAGCCGAAGTAGACACAGAGGACGAGAGAGACGGCCGTCATGCCGGCCGGCAGGAAAACGTAGTCCGGATTCTTGAGCAGATAGTCGATACTGCCGCAGCCGAACAAGAAGAACACGGCGCTCCAGAACCACAAAAAGCCTTTCATACTGTCACCGCCTTTCACCAGTGGTACTTCTCACCGCGGTTGATCTTGAACGCGCGGTAGATCTGCTCGACGAGCAGCAGGCGCACCATCTGGTGCGTGAAAGTCATCGGGGAGAAACTGATGCGCGCGTCAGCTTTTGCGCGCACTTCCTTCGAGAGACCGAAGGCCCCGCCGATCAGGAAGGTGATGCTGCTCCTGCCGCGCAGACCGAGCGCATTGATCTCCTCGGCGAGCTGCTCAGAGGACTTTAGCGCGCCGTAGACGTCGAGCACATAGAGGTAGCTGCCGCCCGGCACGAGCTTCAGAAGCTTCTCGCCCTCTCGCGCGAGCACCTGCTCCTTCTCCGCAGGCGACGGATCCTCTGGCATCTTCTCCTCGTGTATCTCGCGGATCTCCACCTGTGCATATGGCTTGAGCCGCTTGAGGAACTCTGCGATGCCGGCACTCAAATACTTCTCCTTGATCTTGCCGGCGCAGACAATCGTTATCTTCATGTTATCTCTTCTTATCCTGCGGCATCTCGTCGAGCGTGACGTCGACCGTGCGCTCATGGTCGTTGCGGTCGATTGTCAGCGTGATGGTGTCGCCAACCTTGTGGGCACTGACCTTGGCGCGCAGGTCCGAGACGCTGTTGACTTCCTCGCCGTCTGCCTTGAGGATGATGTCGCCGCGCTGCAGCCCTGCCTTGTCACTCGGGCCGCCGAGCACGAGCTTGAAGATGTAGACGCCCTTATCGATGTCGAGCGAGTAGCCGAAGCGGGCTGCCGTCTCGGGGTCAAAGACCGAGACGCCGAGGTACGGGCGCGCGACGTAGCCCTTGTCCATGAGCTCCTTGATGACGGACTGGACCGTATTGCTTGGGATGGCAAAGCCCATGCCCTCGACGCCGCTGGCCGCGAGCTTGACGCTGTTGATGCCGATGACCTCACCGTCCGCATTGACGAGCGCGCCGCCCGAATTGCCCTGGTTGATGGCGGCGTCCGTCTGGATGAAGTCCTCATAGCTGTTGAGGCCGAGCCCGTGGCGCCCAAGGGCCGAAATGATGCCCGAGGTGACCGTCTGGCCGACGTCGAAGGGGTTCCCGATGGCAAGCACGGACTGGCCGACCTTGAGCTTCGAGGTGTCGCCGAGACCGATGAAGGGCAGGCCGCTCTCGCCGGAAATCTTGATGAGGGCAAGGTCGGTTTCGGGGTCGCTGCCTACCAGCACGGCTTCAGCCTGTCCGCTGTCGGGCAGGCCGACATAGAGTCCCTGGATCGAAGCGACGACGTGGTAGTTCGTGAGCACGAAGCCGTCGGACGAGACGAGGACGCCGCTGCCGAGCGTGTTGAAGTCCTCTTCAGGAAGGCTGTTCCAGTTGGTGCCGATCTGCTCGGCACGCTTTCCCGGGGTGGCATGCCGTGCAAAAATAGTGACGACGGCGGGAGCCGCACGTTCGACGGCGCTGCTGAAGTCGGGAATGTGCACGGCCTCCTGTGCAGGCGCGAACGGACGCCAGTCCGTGACGGTGATCAGACCGACCGCAATGCCCGCCGACACGGTGACGGCTTGTGCAAAAATGAGCCACAGCTTGCGGATCATCGAACGGAACCTCCGAGCGGAAGGCTCAGGAACAGCAAATGGGAGTAGATCATTATGCAGACTCAAGCCCTGATTGAACATTTGAACGCTTATCTTAACGCGGCGTCATTCAAAGACTACGCTCCGAACGGCCTTCAGGTCGAGGGAAAGCCCGAAATTCATCGCATCGTGCTTGGCGTCAGCGCAAGCCAGGCGCTCATCGACCATGCCTGCAGCATGGGGGCGGACTGCATTCTCGTGCACCATGGTTGGTTCTGGAAGGGCGAGCGCTCCGAAGTGGTCGGCATGAAGCAGCGCCGCCTCAAGGCGCTCCTGAAGAACGACATCAATCTCATCGCCTATCACCTGCCTCTTGATGCGCATGAGGAGGTC
>ERZ1106978.652-NODE-652-length-23477-cov-7.947314_pt1 | contig 23477 bp, 13 predicted proteins | sample MGYA00403689_ERZ1106978 | MGnify/ENA primary metagenome ERZ1106978 (study PRJEB35170, sample SAMEA104062434) | human gut metagenome | biome: human gut; feature: human-associated habitat; material: faeces | place: Denmark | collected 2012-08-02 ...
GGACTGAAACAAAAGCAATCCCCTATAGGAGTTGCACTTCATTTGAAAACTAATAGTTCAATTTGTTTTGAATTTTCGATTGCATTATGACGAATTAGGTCTATACTACTTATATACTTTATTTTAGAAAGGGGTTACATATTTCAAATGTCTGATTTAAAGCAACGTATTTGTATTGTCGGCGGTGGTCCTGCCGGAACATCTATGGCGATGTATTTAGAGAAAAAGGGCTATGACAACTATGTCATCTATGAAAAGAGCAATCGTGTCGGCGGCAAGTGCTTCTCTCCTCTGATGCAAGTAAAGAAAGTCGATGGCACCTACGAAGACAGAACTATTGAAATGGGCGCTGTTATGGGATGCGAAACTTATTTCGCTGTCCATGAATGTGAACTCTTCGGCGGAACCACACATGAAGATGGTCCGAAGATGGGAAGAAGATTCATGAACACTGATGGTACTCCTCTGAAGACCAGCAAGATTGCCTTGCTCAAGAAGCTCATTAAGCTCAACAAGCTCTCTAGACTCTTAAAAAAGAAATATAAAGGTTATGATGTCAACGGACACCGCGGTGTCAGCGAAGGCAGATACGAAGGACCTTGTCCGTCTCCTGAAATGAAGCTTGCCCATATCGAAGGCAAAAACGAGAACTTAAAAGATCTCTGCATGCCGTTCTCTGAATTCCTCAAGAAGAACAAATGCACCGATGCCGAACTCGTCTGGAAAGGACCTTTCACTTCCTTCGGTTATGGTTACTTCGATGAGATTCCTGCAGCCTATGTTCTGAAATATCTTGATGACTACACTGTCCGTCAGTTCCTCCATACCGGAAAACTTTGGACATGGAAAAACGGAACCCAGTCCATTTGGGAAGGTGTCAACAACCATCTCAAACATCCTGTTGTTCTCAATAGCGAAATCACTCATATTGAAAGAAAAGACAACAAGGTCTATGTCACTATCAATAATGATAAGGTCGAAGAATTCGATAAGCTTATCATCTGCACTCCTCTTGAAATGTTCCTCAATTATGGTGATCCGACCGAAGAAGAAAAAGAGCTCTTCTCCAAGATCGTCCATAAGGAATACTTCACCATGGCGGTCCGCCCTGCTGAAGACAACAGCCCTGATATCTCCTATTACTTCTTTGACAATATGACACCGGAAACCCGTGGCCATCTGATGGTCTTCTATCATAGATGGGATGCTTCGGAAGTCACAGCTCAGCCGCTTGTCACCTTTACTCTTAGAAACCATGAAGGCATGGAAGATGTTCCCTTTGATGTCGCAAAGGAAACCACGCTTGCTGATATGACAAAGTGCAAACTCCCTGTCGTCAAGACCGAGAGAATCGATGACTGGTATTACTTCCCGCATGTTTCCTCTAAGGATTATGCAGATGGATGGTATGAGAAAGTCGAAGCTTTACAGGGCCAGAAGAACTGCTTCTTCGCAGGCGAAGTCATGGCCTTTGGCGATATGGAAGAGACTGTCGAATACTCCAGAGACTTAGTCAGAAGATTCTTCTAACCGGAATTTTGTAGATCAAATGGAGGAAAAAGGGAAGAATCATCCCTTTTTCCTCTTTTTCACTTAAAGATTTTGAATACTTGTTGTATAATTAGAAACGAAAGATACTTGTAGGTTTTATTATGGGAATTAAGATTATTGAATTGAAGAAAAGCGTTTTTGCTGACAACAACAAAAAAGCCGATGAGCTTCGCAGTGAGCTGAGAGAGAAGAAAGTCTTCTTATTGAACGTCATGTCAAGTCCAGGTGCCGGAAAAACAACAACCTTGACCGCCTTGATCAATTCGATGAAAGACGAATTCCGAATCGGTGTCATGGAAGCTGACATCGACGGTGATTGCGACACATCGAAAATCATCAAAAACACTGGCGTAAGAGCAATTCAGCTCCACACAGATGGCATGTGCCATCTCGACAGCGGTATGACAAGAACAGGATTAGAGGGAATCGATTTATCCGATCTCGATCTCATCTTCCTAGAAAATGTCGGAAACCTTGTCTGTCCTGCAGAATTCGACACCGGTGCAAGTGAAAACTGCGTTCTTCTATCCGTACCGGAAGGAGACGACAAACCTCTTAAATATCCGTTGATGTTCGAAAAAGCGGATGTTGTCGTTGTCACAAAAATCGACACCAAACCTTATTTCACCTTCGATGAAGAAAGATTCAAATCTTATATTCGCATGAGAAACAAGAATTGTCGGATTATTTCTGTCTCCGGCAAGACTGGTGAAGGGATTGATAAGTTGAAAGAATGGCTAGTAGAAGAAATCAGAAAATGGAGGGAAAACTGATATGCCAGAGCAGAACAAGAAAATCAAGCCGAATTTCCAAGGAGAAAAGAACGCTGACGAAGAAATCCTTAAGTTAGGAAGAAAAATCACTGACGTCATGCCTCACAAGATCAAAGGACTTACATCTGATGATCCTGAATACTGGGGATTGAGAGAAGTTGTCACACATGAGATGGCTGTCGTCTTGAACAAGATGAAGTTAAGAAAGTTCTACACTTTCGAAGAACTTCTCAAGATGAATCCGGATTATGATGCCATCAAGCTTCAGAAGTTATTCGACGAAATGGCCGATGTCGGCATTGTCGAATTCGACTATGGCGATTTATATGATGATAACGGACCGATTCAGGACAAGCCGAGAATCAAACGTTATCGTATTTGCTATTTCGTTCCTGGTTCTGCTGAACTTTTCAACTCTACCAAGGCTAAAATCAAAAAGAATCCTGTCGTCTCCACTTTCTTTGAAAGAATGACCTTCATTCCTCTTGCAGGCCTCACCCAGATGGTTCCTCCTGGAGGAGATGGCATCGGTATGCACGTCATCCCGGTCGAAAAAGCCATTCCGATGGACCAGGAATCTGTCAAATTGGAACATATTTCCTATTGGTTAAAGAAATATTCCGGCCATTTATCCGCTGGTCTTTGCTCTTGCCGTGAATCCAGAAAATATTTAGGCGATGGCTGCGCTGATGATTCTGAAGATTGGTGCATTCAGGTTGGCGATATGGCAGACTATGCTGTTGAAACCGGAAAAGCCCGTCCCATCGATTACGATGAAGCAATGCGCATCTTGAAACTTTCTGAAAAGAACGGCTTTGTCCATCAGATCACCAATATCGATGGCGAACACAAAATCTTCGACATCTGCAACTGCGACGTCAAAATCTGCAACGCTTTAAGAACAAGCATGTTGTTCAACACACCCAACCTTTCAAGAAGTGCTTTTACTGCCAAAGTCGATCCTCAGAACTGCGTCGCTTGCGGCCTTTGCGTCGAATCCTGTCCTGCCGGTGCTGTCAAACTCGGTCAGAAGCTCTGCAAGAAAGACGGAAGTCTGATCAAATATCCTCAGGCTCCTTTGCCGGACAACAACATTTGGGGCAAATACGCTTGGGATGAAAACTATCGTGATACAGCAAGGCTTTCCAATACCTATAGCACTGGTACCGCACCTTGTAAGGTTGCCTGCCCTGCTCACGTTCCTGTCCAAGGCTATTTGAAGAAAGCTCATGAAGGAAAGTATCAGGAAGCTTTGGCGCTTATCAAGAAAGCCAACCCGTTCCCTGCAATCTGTGGCCGTGTCTGCAACAAGCGCTGTGAAGACGCCTGTACTCGTGGAACTATCGACAAACCTGTCGCTATTGATGCTGTAAAGAAGTTTGTCGCTGACTTGGATCTCCATAGTGAAACACGCTATGTTCCTGAAAAAGTCGTTCCTAGCGTCCATGAGAAATTCGATGAAAAGATTGCAATCATTGGTGCCGGCCCTGCTGGTTTAAGCGCCGCTTACTATCTCGCGTTGTTAGGATATAAGCCGACCATCTTCGAAAAGAATGCAAGACCTGGCGGTATGATGATGTATGGAATTCCGACCTATAAACTTGAGAAGGATGTCATCGATGCTGAAATCGATATCATCAAACAGCTCGGTGTTGAAATCATCACCAACTGCGAAGTCGGAAAAGATACCAGCATCGCTAAGTTGAAAGAAGAAGGATACAAAGCCTTCTATATCGCTATCGGTTGCCAGGGCGGAAAGAGACCTAACGTCAATAACGATACCGCTGAAGGTACCTTTATCGCTGTCGATTATCTCCGTCACAGTTTCGAACATCAGGATGAGAAGTTCGAAGGCGATGTCGTTGTCATCGGCGGCGGAAATGTCGCTGTCGACTGCGCAAGAACCGCTAAGAGATTAGCAGCCAAATCCGTCTCTATGTTCTCTTTGGAATCCAGAGATGAAATGCCGGCTTCCAAGGAAGAAATCTCCGAGACTTTAGAAGAAGATATCACCGTCAACAACTCTTGGGGTCCGAAAGAAGTTTTAGTCGATGAAAACGGTCATGTCAAAGGCATTGTCATGAAGAAGTGCACACGTGTCTTTGATGAAAACAAGAAGTTCTCTCCGACATACGATGAGAATGACACCATCGAAGTCCACGCAGACAGAATCGTCTTCGCCATCGGTCAGACCATCGAATGGGGCAACCTCCTTGAAGGCACAAAGGTCACATTCTGGCACGGCAATTATCCTATCGCCGATAAGCTCACCTATCAGACAGCCGATCCCGATATCTATGTCGGCGGCGATGTCTATACCGGTCCGAAGTTCGTCATCGATGCTATCGCTCAGGGTCACTTTGCTGCTGAATCCTTACATCGTCACGCTCAGCCTATGGCTCATCCGACAATCGGTATGGACCGCCATCACTTCGAACCGCTCAACAAGGAAGACATTTCTGTCCCGGGCTATGATGAAGCCGGAAGACAGGAAGCTGCCATGAACAAGGATATCGATCATAAGACATCCTTCCGCGATGCTCACCTTACCTTAACAGAAGAACAGGTCAAGATTGAAACCGGCCGTTGCTTAGGCTGCGGTGCATCTATCGTTGATCCTCATAAGTGCATCGGCTGCGGTATCTGTACAACACGCTGCGAATTCGATGCTATCCACCTTGTCCGCGATCATCCGGAAATGACCAAAATGGTCGCCGGTGAAGATAAGGTTTCTGGATTATTGGCCTATTCTATCAAGAGAAGCTTCAAGATTCTCTTCCACTCCGGAAGCAAGGAAGCCAAGGAGATGAGAAAGAAGAGAAAGGCTTACAAGAAGGCCAATAAGGAATTCGCCAAGACGAATCCTTATACAGGAAACGCAACGAAGATCGATGCATGAGCTTGGTCTTGTCTTCTATGTTATCGACAACGTTGAAAAACTAGCCAAAGAAAATCATGTTAAATCTGTTAAGAAAGTAACATTGGAAGTAGGAGAGGTCTCTACTGTCGTCCCCTCCTACTTCCGTGATTGTTTCACTTGGGCCATCAAGAAATCCGAGTACATGAAAAACTGTGAGCTCGATCTTGTCATCATCCAAGGCATCTCTTACTGCAGAGACTGCAAAGAGACGTATCCGACTGTGAAATACGGAAAAGAATGTCCGCATTGCCATAGCGATAACACGTATCTGGTCACGGGAAGCGACGTGATGATCAAAAATGTCGAAGTAGAAGAATAATCGATAATCAACTGCTGGTTTCGGCCAGCAGTTTTTGATTTGTCATATCAGCAATATAAATATATATATCTTTATGATATACTTTTACTTGTCTTCACAAACAAGGGGAGGATACAAAATATGCCAGGTTCTTATAAGAATTTCAAAGTAATAAGACAAAATCAAATGTGTTTTGAAATGAAAGACAATATCGGAAACCAATTTTCCGTTTTTAAAGACGAAAGATATTACAATTATACTTATGGCAGCCGTGAAAGGCTTTATTTCATCCAAAGCAAAACTATCAATGTACCATTAGTGAAAGAAATTCAGGAAATCGCTTATCAATTAGATCTTTCTTGCAACTTGGAAAAGCCGGGCTATGATATGTATATCAATCCGAGAGATATGGCTCGTAGCAAACCTGATCTTGAATATGTCGATGCCGTCTTAAAAGATTTCCAGACAGCCACAAATCCTGACTACATCGGCAATTATTGTACTTTCCTAATTATTGAACTGATGAAGATGTCAAAAAGCGTTGCTGCGCTTTATGCTGAACGAATCATCCCTTATCTTTCCTATACAAAAAATCTCTATTCCAATTATTTCAATAACATCATCAGAACATTCTCCACCATTGCGGTTCTTCCGCAGAAGATACTCCCTGATTTCTATTTCAAATTAGCATTGTCCAGTGTAACAAGAGAGCAAGCACCTGACTTATTCAAGAACTGCGAATATTATCTGAAGTTGGCTGTCGATGAAAAACGAACTGACTTGAAAGAACTTCTGCTTCGCTGTCCAGTGATTGACAAAGATTCTTCAAGAGCCGATTTCATTCTTGAAACTTATCAAGGAATCGGAATCGATCCGAAAACGCTTCCTTCTTATCTGATAAACAGAAACAGAGGTGATTTACTCTTCTCTATGCTTTTAGATTATCCACAATACTTTAATGAGCCGCTTGAAAATCGTACTTTTTCCGCTATTGAACTAATAAGATATCTTGCACTCCACGGTTATTCCTCTCGCGTTGCCGAACTTGCGAAGTCACTCATCGCTTATACAGCATCTCCAAAAGACTATTTTGCTCTTCGTGTTTTCCTTTCTGATGATGATTTGATAGAAAGCTGCAAAAAGAAGGCACAATTCTATTATGACATCAATGACTTTAATCTCCCACTCATGTTTGAATCGGATGACCTCGCTACGAAAATCAAAAATGAAGCACTTCAGATGTCAACCACCTATTATTATCGTTCTAGAACTACGCTGATCAAATATGCTTATGGATACGAGAAATACGGGGAATTCGATTCCTATGACGCAAAGGAAGCCAGATCGGACATTCGTTTCGATATGAGTGTCAAAAAAGAAAGTTCTGGATTCGCTGGTATAGCTTTGGCGTTGATCAATGCAGGAGACAAAAATATATTAAGAACAATCTTCACTCCTGAAGCCGAAGACACTTATACTGGTGATCCGATATATGCGTTGCTTAGAGCAGATTGCAATCTAAAACTCGGGAAAAAGGTTTCAGATATACATGTTTATCCGGAGGGCAAGTAAATGTTTTTGAATAAAATACCAGCAAAAGATGTTCAAAACTGCAAAGTTTACACCTTAAACTATGCCAAGCAGACTTACGATTATCTTTGTGCAAACAAATATAATCTCTTTTATTTCTACAATGTCACCTCAAAAACAATGAGCTATGTTGCCATCTGCAAGAACATCAAAGAATGTTATCTCCGTTTGGCAGAACCTTATCTTGCCTTCACGATTTCTTTCAATGGAGAACTTGATATAATCAATTATAATGTATCAAGTCCGCTTGTAGCCTATTTGACCGATAGAGAAAGTGAACTGACAGAGGAAGAGAAAAAGAAACTGTATCACGAAGTATATTCCATCAATGAACTTGTCGATGGTCTATCCAGTGAAGAAGCTGCAAAGAAGATTGAAGACAGAAAAGCGTTTTTAGATTTTCTCAATAAGATTGATAAGATAAAAGAGGTCAAGGACGAACCCACTCACACTGATAAACTAGGCGTTACCTTATCTTTCGAAATGGATGGGGAAAAGATGTCAAATCATCTAAACTTCTCCATTACGGTTCTCGACAATAAGAAAAATTACGAAATCAAAGATCTTTATAAATTCCTCACCGGATTCAAGCAAAGGGAAGAATATTCCTTAGCAACAAAGAGGAAAATCATTCTCGAACCGATGAGCTTTGTCTCTCCTTATGACCGTGCTCTTCCCTTATTGTCAAGTGCAGTGACATTCTATAAAAAAGCAAAAACAGCCGTACATTATATCAATTACGAAAAAGTACTTCCTATCTTGGATGTCCTTCATGATGAAGTATTCGACCTTAACGGAAAAAGAACTAAAATCAAAGAAGAAGATCCCGCTTCTTTCTATTTGGATGAAAAAGGAGTTCCGCATTTCACCCCTATGAAAGTCAACGATTCGACAACCAAAACACTGGTTGGAAGAAACGGAATCTATGTATTTGACAAGAAAGAATATTCCATTTCTTACTATCCTTTCCCAAACAATGACATGAAAGAATCCTATATTTATTTTGATCAGGTCGGATTAAAGGATTTCAATTATATTCAGGACTTATTCACCGAAAAGCTTCTTCCAAAACTCTCCGCCTCTCTGAAAGCAAAGAAAAGTACCAAAAAAGAGGAGAAGAAGCCCTTTGAAATCGCCCTTTATCTCTCTATTGATGAAGAAAAAGGGCTTCGTTTCAAAACCATTTATCTTGAAAACGGAGAAGAAGTCAAAGAGATTGAATCTGTCTTAGGACAATCCATGAAGACCGCTTATCTTTCTGTTCTCTCTTCCTTAGGCGGACTTGAAAACGGAACGTTGAAAAAAGATGAGGATATCGTCTCCTTCTTAGGAAAAGACCTGAGTTCCTTGCTCAATCTTGTCACTTTCTACTGCGATGAAAGACTTAAGCCAAACAAACTTATCAGGTCCGTATCTTCCTTCCATGTCGATATGAAGAAAAATGGAGATTACCTTTCCCTTACTTTGGATAGCAACGACTATTCCAAAGAAGAATTGGAAGGCATTTTAAGAGCCTATCATCAAAAGAAGAAATACTATCTCTTGAAAGATAATTTCCTCTTCTTGCAAGGCGAAGAGCTGAAAGAAGCCGCTGATATTTTCAAAGATGACAGACTGGAAACAGACAACGTCCCTCTTTATAAGCTTTTCTCATTGAACAATATCGGCATTACAATAGATGAAGATGATAACTGCAAAAAAGTCTTATCTCGGATCAAAGAGTTCAAAAAACATCCGCTTACGATCGGAAATGATATCAAAGCCGACTTAAGACCATATCAGGTCGATGGTGTCAAATACCTCCTATCCCTTCACGATTACTCTTTCGGTGGCATCCTCGCCGATGAAATGGGATTAGGAAAAACACTTGAGACCATCACGTATATCAATGAACTGAAAGAGGAAATGCCTGTATTGATCATCACACCAAAAGCGGTCTTGTACAACTGGGAAAACGAAATCCATAAGTTCTCTTCTCTCACCTCTGTTGTGATTGATACGGTGAAAGAAGAAAGAGAAAAGATAATCAAACACATCAACAAAAAGAAGAAAGTTCTCTACCTCATCTCATATGATACCTTCAGAAGAGATGAAGACCTCTTCTCCGACATCGAATTTTCCACCATCGTTCTTGATGAAGCTCAATCGATCAAAAATGCATTCTCTAAGAGACATCAGGCTCTTCTCTCTTTAAAAGCCAAGAACAGAATTGCACTGACAGGTACACCTTTAGAAAATTCGCCATTTGATCTCTGGTCCATCTTCGACTTCCTGATGCCTGGATATTTAGGAAGTGAAAAAGACTTCACTGAACTCATTCAGAAAGAAGATTCAAACAAGAAGCTCTCTGTTTTATTGAAGCCATTCATGCTTAGAAGAAGAAAGCAGGATGTCTTGAAAGATCTGCCTAGTAAGACTGAAAACAACGTTCTCATCTCCATGAGCGAGAGCGAAAGAATGATGTATCTCGCCTACTTGGACAAAGCAAGAGCAATGCAGGGCGAAAACAAGATTTCAATCCTCTCCAGCCTGACGCGTCTCAGACAGCTTTGTGTCGATCCCGCTTCGTTCTTAGAAAACTTTGAACGTTCAACAAAACTTCTTTATACAAGGGAGCTTTTAAAGGAAACAATCTCAAGCGGTCATAAAGCGATTGTCTTCTCTTCCTTCAAAACCGCTTTACTGGATTTAGAAGCTTTGATGAATGAAGAAGACATCTCTGTCGGTGTCATCACTGGTGATACATCCGGCAAAGACAGAATGGATCTTGCCACTGACTTCAACACGAAAGACGATATCAAAGTACTGCTTGTCTCTTTGAAGGCAGGCGGTGTCGGATTGAATCTTGTCGGCGCAGACACAGTCATCCACCTCGATCCTTGGTGGAATCCGCAGGTTGAGAATCAGGCAAGCGACCGTGTCCACAGAATCGGTCAGACACACGCGGTCACCATTCTCCGTCTCATTATGAAAGACACTATCGAAGAGAAAGTTCTCAATCTTCAGAACATCAAGAAAGATATGTATAACGAAATCGTTGAAGGAAACGGCGGTGCCTCTTCCTTAAGCGATGACGATATCAAGTATCTCTTATCCTAAAACAGACTATTCAGAAAGACACGGCGTATGGCCGTGTTTTTCGTTGCACCAAAAAGGGTTACCCCATAACAGAGATAACCCTAAACGATTTTCGTTTATCCTAAAACGTATGCATAAGAAGCGGCTGTGCCGGCAACAGTGATCATCGTGAATAACATCGCATTGATCAAAGAGCCTAAATAGACATTTCCGGTTTCTTCGTAAAGCTTTCTGGAGATGATGGTTGCGAAGATAAGGATCGGAACGATGGGGAATAAGACAATGTAGCCTAAAGCCATATTGCTCTGCCATAAGACGCCAGTGGACTTGAAGGTACCGTACTGGATAATCATGACTAAACTGATACCGAAGACGGTGAAGAAGGCGTTGATTGCAATGCTTGCCCAAGAAGGAAGTGTCTTTGTTCTATAAGTCTGGTTTGCAATACCGTTGCAAAGGTAGAAGAGGAAGAAGAACAGACCATAACGAATAGCGGTAGGAAGCATTTCAGGAACATTGAAGACCTTGATGGTAAGTGTCCAGAGACGGAAGTCAACCTTGAAGGCTGCCCAGTTGACAAAGACGATGAGATAAAGAGCGAAGACGACTAAGAAAGCTAAGAAGACTGTCTTGATGGCATTAGAGAAGGAAGAGATCTTAGCAGTTTCAAACGGATTGACGACATCTTCGACTTCTTTCTGCTTCATGATCATGGCGCGACGAATTGCGCGTCTGACAATGAAGAAGAGAAGGATGACAAGGATAGCGACCAAACCGCAGGCGACTGACCATAAGGCAACCCAATTTGTCGTATCCTGAGGATAGAGCTGTGTATGTGGGAACCATCTGTCTCCCCACTTGTTGCAGAAGGAGCGGATGGAGAAACCAGAGAAGAATGTACAGATGACTGCGGTTAAGAAATAAAGAGTCCAATCAACCCAAGTCTTAAGCGGCTTGTCTCTGCTTTCGATGGCTTCTTTTGTAACGACTTCTTCTTTGAAGGAGAGTGTGCCATCTGCATTGACTATCTTTGTTCTTTTCTTTCTAAGGGAGGTGAAGAGCGGGACAGTAAGGAATAACTTAACGATGGGGAAGATGAGGGAAAGAAGAGCTAACATACCAATGAAGGAGAAGAGTTCCTTGACCGGCCAGACCTGATTGTTGACACCTTTGACCTTATAGCCTGTCGGTGTGCCAAAGGCTGTATAGAAGAAATCGATCATGCTCTTGGTGGAAGGAATGGACCAATGGTTGAGAGGATGGATTTCATCGGCTTCATAGATAGCGCGGAAAGGAGTATTGAGAGCTGTTCCTAATGTTGTCTCGACAACTGAACCACCAACATAATGGGCACCGTTCTTGATATCGATCTTATCGCCCTTTGCATAAGTAACGCCGACAAACTGAGCGGCACCTGTAGACTGCAAGAACTGACGGGAGATTGTCTTGTTTCCTTCAGTATCAGTAGAAGTGAAGAAGAATTCATCATCACTTGCTTTAAGAAGACCGACGCTGACATCTTTTCCGGCTGTGATAAAGGTAGACCAGCCCTGGATGAGACCTGCCTTGACAATGCCGTATCCATATGCGGTTCCGGTTTTGCCATCGACTTTGACAGTTTCCTTTGTAGGCATCTGTTTGCTGTCATTCATCAAGGTGACGGCTGTTGTATAACCGCCCATGGAATGGCCGGTGATACCGATTCTAGACTGATCGACATAGTCAAGGTTATATAAATACTTTGCGGATTCATATAAACCCTTTGTTGCCATCATGGCGTTAGCGTTATCGACATTGTTGTAATTTCCGTGTCCTTCTCTATCGACTGTAAGGACGACGAAGCCTCTTCTTGCCAATTCGATAGCGAAGGGAAGCTGTAATTCTCTATTGTTAAGATAACCATGCGTCAATACAACTGCAGGCATCTTGTTTTCGCTCGTTGCGGATTTCGGTTTGAATAAAATACCGCTTGCAACTTCACCGGTCAATTTGACTTCTCTTGTTGATTCGATAGGAGTAGGATTAGTGGGGTCATCATTAGGAAGGGTGATTCTCTGCTGAATGGTTCCAGTGTTCTTTGCATTGCGCAAATCAGAAACAGCGATGCTGCCACCAGAGTTCTGAATCAAAGACTGCGTAAGACTTGTAAGGAAGATGACGACGATTGCGATTACAAACCACAGAATCGACTTCTTGTTTTTAGAGTAGTACTCTTTCATAGTGTTTCCTTTCTTAAGAACTTAACGAAAATCGGCACACGGAAAAAAGCAAAAATTACCCCCTTTCTTTTCCTTGCTCACTTTTTGCGTGTTTAATCAAACTTCTCGTCTACGAGTAGAGTTTAGCACAACATTTCAGCAAAGACAAGACTTATCGTGTAAGCGCTTATTTTCGACACTAATCGGTAAAACTGTCTATATTTTATAACAAGTGCAACTTGCGCAAAAAAACATCATAAGGTTGAAAAAGTTGCTCATAGTTATCATAGAAAACTATTCATTTTGCACGATTGTAAATTTTAAATTTTTGTTGAGAATTATAACTTTTGTTCTCCCTTTTCAGCATTATAGAAAAGTCGAAAACGGAAACCGATTTCATCTTTTCTTTTATTGTGGTCTCACTATAATCTCTTTGTTTCTAATGAGGTTTTACAATATGAAACAAAACTCGATTGTTAAAAAGTTGTTCTCTCCCGTGGACCTTACCAAAGGAAAACCAATCAAATCCCTTCTTGTCTTTATGCTTCCTATCCTTCTTTCTTTGGTCTTCCAGCAGATCTATACCATCTCTGATGCTGCCATTGTCGGACAGACATTGTCAAAAGTCGAAGTGGCTGGCGTCAATGATGTATACGGATTGTTCTACATCGTCATTCAGTTCTCCTTCGGATGTGCAGCTGGATTCTCTGTCATCTCCAGTGAAAAAGCCGGTGAAAGCGACGAAGAAGGAATCAGAAAGAGCTTTGCAGCTCAGATTCTCTTATCGACAATCCTTTCCCTTCTTCTCACCGCCATCTTTGTCCCTCTTGTTCCATCCTTATTGAAAATGATTGGATTGGAGGAAAGCAATCCTGTCTTCCCATATGCCAAAAAGTATCTTGTTATCATCTACCTAGGTCTTTTCACACAGGTCTTCTATAACCTTGTCGTCTCCGTTTTAAGAAGCATCGGAGACAGCTTTGCTCCGCTGATGTTCCTCATCGGATCAACCATTCTTAATATTGGATTGGACTTTCTCTTCATCATGTCTTTCAAATGGGGTGTAGGAGGTGCAGCCATTGCTACAATCATCGCTCAGTTCTTGGCAGCTGTTGTCTCTTTCATTTACTGTATGAAGAAGTATTCCTATCTCCGTGTCAGACTCAGCGATTTCAAAGTCGGATGGGAAAGCATCTTCAAACACCTCAAACTCGGTCTTCCTCTTGCCTTACAGTATTCTATCATTGCCATCGGATTGATCATCTTAGAGAAAGCAGTCATCCGTTTTGATATCCTAGCAGGAGTAGAAGATGCCCAGGTCGGATATGGAGCAGGTGTCAAATTCAACGACTTCATGATGACTCCTTTCATCGCCTTAGGAACTGCAGTTCTTTCCTATCATGGACAAAATCTCGGCGCAAAAGATGCCGAACGCATCAAGCACGGATTCAAAGACAGTATGCTTCTTGTCCTTATTATGTATATTGTCTTTGGCGGAATCTCTGCCCTCTGTTCTATCAATGGTGCATTTGTATCTATCTTCCTTTCTCCTTCCTCCATCAATGACAGAGTCCGTTTTTATGCAAAAGCATATATGTTAGTTGATGCATCCTGTTACATCTTCTTAGGTTCTCTCATTATCTTCAGAAACACCCTGCAGGGACTTGAAAAACCGATTTATCCGTTCTTAAGCGGCATTGCCGAACTCATAGGCCGTTCCTTTATCAGTGAACTGATGCCTAAATGGATCGATCCTTCTAATCCTATCAGCGATAAAGCATTCATCGGTGTTGCATTCTCCGATAGCATGGCATGGCTATTATCCATTCTTGTCATGGGATATGGAATCTATAAATACATTCTTAGAGATCAAATCAGCAAGCAAATAGCTTTGAAAGCCTAATCTGTCCTAAAACGAGTACATTTTTCTTTCTTTTTTCTAAAACACGAATCTAGCCTTTATAATATAGGCATAAGAAAAAAGAAGGGAAAAAACATGGCAAACATTATCAAAGTATCAATCAAAGACAAAAACACGCTCGTTTTGGAAGAGGACGGAAAGAAGGGCGATTTCATCGACCTTACATCCGTTACAAGTTTTGATTCTTCCGATTTGGAAAAAACAATAGAAGAAGGGAAGGATTCCTTCTACAAAAAGAAACTAGAAGAAGAAAAAGAACATCTTAAGAAGACTCATGAAACAGAGATGTCCGCTTTGCGCCTTGAGATTCAGAATAACACTAAAGATGAAATCAATGCGCTGAACAATAAGATCAAGGATCTTACAGAACAGAACAAGCTCAATCTTGCCAATGCAAAACAGGCTGAAATCAAGAACCTCTCCGATTTGGAGAAAGCCAAGGATGAAAAGATTCATGAACTGGAGACTTCTTTATCTACTTTGAAGTCTCAGCTAGAATCCGAAAAGAAGAAATATGAACTCGAAGCTGAAAACAAATATCAGAAAGAACTCGCTGAAAAAACGCTTCTCATCTCTAAGATGGAACTCACTTCCAAAGCAACAGAAGAGGGACTGAAAAAGGACCTTGAGAACTTAAAAGCCCAGAGTGAAAAAGAGAAGACTGAATTAGAAAACAAATACAGCAAGGAAGTCTCTGACATCAAAGAAGAAACATCCAAAGAAAAAGAAGCACTTGAGAACCAGCTTAGAGAGGCTAATCGTCTCCGTACGACAGCCACCATCAAGGTCATCGGCGAAGATCTTGAAACCTGGTGTGACAGAGAAGTCACTTCCTATATGCAGGCTGGTTTTCTCAACTGCACCTGGGAGAAAGACAACACCGTCATCAAAGAAGACGGCGAAACAAAAGGAAGCAAAGCAGACTACATCTTCAAAATCTATGCCGATGACACCCATCAGGATCTTCTCACCTCTGTCATTATGGATATGAAGAGCGAAAGCTTAGTCAGCACGAATAAGAAAGCCAACAAAGACCACTTCCAGCAGCTTGCCAAAAACAGAGAGAAAAAAGGATGCAAATATGCAGTCCTTGTCTCTGAGCTTGAAATGGATAAGGCAAACGACATTCCGATCTATCGTGTTACCGATCCTTCCTATCCTGATATGTATGTCGTAAGACCGCAGTACTTGATGACCTTCCTTTCCATGATTGCCTCTCTCACCAACAAATTCGCTTCTCTTATCCTCCATGTCAATAAGGATAACCTTCAGTTCCAGGAGAAAGAAAAGATCCTCGAACAGTTGTTATCATATAAAGCTACCTATCTTGATAAACCTCTTGACCAAATGCAGAAACAGGTTGATGCTATCGCAAAACAGACAACAAACATCCGTGAAGCAAGCATTAAGATTGATGATGCTATCCGCACAATCAAGATGTCCTATATCGATAACATCACAAGCAAGCTTGATAAGTACGAGACATTCATCAAAAGAGAAGTGAAGAAGATTCCCGAAGAATAAATATGCAAGAGAACCCGAAAAGGTTCTCTTTTTTGAAGTATGTCGTCATCTCTATTGTATAGTGCTTCATCAGCGTAATACGATTTCATTGCGTCTTACTTGAAAACAATCATGAATTTTCCTTTTTGCTAATTTGGTTCTTGATATTAGCAAAAAAGTAAAAGCAAAGACATGTCCATGTTTTTCAACATTTGCTCTATTGTCTTGCAAAACGACAAAATTTCATTTTTCCCTAGAAAAAAGTGTTTTTCACACTATACTATAGATAACAAAAGAAGGAGAACAAAAGAAAATGAAAATGACACACACCGAAGCGATGAAAGAAATCAAGAAATTAGAAGACGAAAAAAGAAGACTTTTACAGGATGAAAAAGCAACCTGTACTGTAACCTACACTGAGAATGAAAAACCAATTGATACTGGCTACAATTACGAAGAAACAAACAGAGCCATCACCGATTACGATTTCAAAATCAGACACCTGAAAGCACTACTGGCAAAAAGCAATGCGACCACTGTTGTCAAAGGCTTTGATATGACTGTTGCAGAGGCTCTTATCTATCTAGCACAGCTCACACAACAGCTTCAGCGTTTCCAGGAACTCTCCCTAAGACAGCCCTTAGTCAGAGAAGGAGCCACCTATAGAAACGCATCCTATGAGTTCACCAAAGCACTCTATGATGTGAAAGAAGCAAAAAGACAGTATCAGGAATGCTTTGATCTGATTTCAAAACTCCAGATGGCTATCGATTTGACTAATCTTACCACAACAATCGACTGCTGATTCTTTTCCCTGAATAGCGAACAACACTAGAAAATCAGGTTATTCATTCTGTTATTGTTATGCGAGTTTTTCCTTTATCTGTCATTGTCATCGTTTTATAGTCAATGTCAATGCATTAAAGATCATCACATATACTTGCTATTCTAAAAGCTTCTGCTTCCAAGCATCGGGTCAGAGGAAGCAAAAGAGGAGCGGCCTTCGGGTCGCTCCTCTTTTTGATTATCATTTGAACAGATCGAATAAGGACAGCTGGTTGCTTTCAGGAAGTCCGTCTAAACCTCCGACTTCTCTCAGCTTCTTCAACATGGTATCACCGACTTTAGCGCGTGTCTTCAAGTCATCGACAGAAGTGAACATCTTTTCTTTTCTGGCTCTGACAATCTGTTCAGCAACAGAGGCACCTAAGCCGTTGATGCTGGTAAGAGAAGGAATGACGCGATGTTTGACATGGTCGATAGAGAAACTTGTCGCCTCTGAAGTAAGAACAGAGAGCGGAGCAAAGGAATAACCGCGATCATACATTTCAATCGTGGATTCAAGCGCGTTGATTGTCGCAAGCTCCGGATTGGAGACAGGCTCATGATTCATGACACGCATCTGAATATCGTTTCTTCTGCTAAGACATGCCTCAAGCCCTTTCATCATCGTTGCAATATCATAGCCGTCGCAACGGAGCGTAAAGTAAGTCGCATAGTAGGATAGAGGCTGATGGACTTTGAACCATGCGCAGCGGATACAGTTTGTAACATAGGCGACTGCATGTCCTTTCGGGAACATGTAGGCGATCTTCTTACAGGATTCAATATACCATTCAGGGACATTGTGATCCTGCATGATCTGAATGAATTTAGCTTTCTTATCATCGCTTCCCGGCTTTCCGAAATTACCTTTTCTGGTGAATTCCATAATAGCGAAGGCATCGGAATTGTCAACGCCATAACGATCGTGAAGAACTGTCATAATATCGTCACGGCAGGCAATGACATCCTTTAATTTGAAGCCTTCATTCTTAATGAGGTCCTCAGCATTGCCGGCAAAGACATTGGTACCATGGCTAAGACCGGAGATTCGAACCAAGTCAGCAAAGGAACGAGGCTGTGTTTCAAGAAGGACTCTTCTTCCGTTTTCAGTACCGAATTCAGGAAGACCTAAAGCACCGGTCTCCTGCTGAAGGACATTTCTCTTCAAATGAAGTGCATCGGCTGACCAGAAAAGAGAATGAGCTTCCGGATCAGAAATCGGAATCTTCTCCTTCATATCCATGAAGGAAAAGCCACAGAGGTCACACTGCATACGAATAGCCTGAGGATCGACGTGACCTAACATATCAAATTTGAGAACGTTATCGTGAATCTTATGGAAGTCGTAATGAGTTGTCATCCATGTTGAATCAGGATCATCAGCAGGGAACTGAACAGGTGTGAAGTCATAGGCTTCCATGCCTTTAGGAATGACGATGACACCGCCAGGATGCTGACCGGTAGAGCGTTTGACATCGATGCATCCGCTTGCGATATGATCGATTTCAGCATTTCTGATCTTCGTCGTGTCCTTGCCAAGAGACTCAAAATAGCCAAGTACATAGCCTCTTGCCTGTTTCTCCTGCGTGGTCTGGATCGTACCTGCTTTATAGCAGGTGTTTCCTGTTTTATTGAGAATTTCCTTCATGTGTTCATGAGCGATAGACTGGAAGTCAGAAGGGAAGTTAAGGTCGATATCAGGAACCTTTTCGGCGTGGAAGCCCAAGAAGGTTGCAAAAGGAATGTTCTGGCCGTCACCGATCATCGGTTTTCCGCATTCAGGGCAGACCTTATCAGGAAGATCAAAACCGGATTCATACTGGTTGAGATCAGCCCATTCCAAATGATGGCAGTGCGGGCAGCGATAATGCGGAGGAAGCGGATTGACTTCTGTGATTCCTGTCATCGTCGCAACGAAGGAAGAACCGACAGAACCACGGGATCCGATCAGATAGCCTTCGGAGTTTGACCAACGGACAATTTCAGAAGAAAGCCAATAAATGACGGCGTAACCATTGTTGATAATACCGGCCAGTTCTGTCTTCAGTCTCTCTTCAATCACTTCAGGAAGCGGGTCGCCATACATCTCTTTTGCAGTCTGATAAGCCAGGTCAGTCAAAAGCTTATCGGCGCCAGGAATGCTCGGCGGATAGAGTTTGTCTTTTGTCGGCTTGATACCATCTTCGATCTGATCGGCAATATAGTTTGTATTGTTGATGACAATCTCTTCTTCCAACTGCTTATCCTTCAAAAAGGAGAAGCATTCCATCATTTCATCTGTCGTTCTGAAGTGCTGATCAGGATTAGGAAGAGGATTCTTATACCAAGCCTGTTTGACTTCTTCGCTCGCGCTGTCATACGGAGCGAGGTTGAGAGGATGTCTCGCGTTCTTCAGGCCTTTGCTTGCAATAAAGACATCACGGTAGACCTTGTCCTCTGGATTAAGATAATGACAGTCACCAGTCGCACAGACCATCTTATCGCATTCCTTGGCGGTCATAATCAGGTCTTTGATGACATCCTGAATCTCTTCTTTGGAAGAGAGTTGGCCGGAATGGAGCAGATAGATGTAGTTTTCAGGCGGCTGGACTTCGATGAAGTCATAGAAAGCCATTCTCTTCTTCAGAGTCTCCTTGGATTTTGTCATCGCCGTTTCAAAAATCTGACCATTGAAACAGGCCGATCCCAAAATGAGATCTTTCCTGTATTTTTCAAGATAGCTTTTCGGAACAAGCGGGTTGCCGGAGGCGCCGATATGCTTGGTATTGCTCTCAGAGATGATGCGGTAGAGGTCTTTTAAGCCATCTGCATTCTTTGCATAGGCAGTCACATGATAAGGACGAATTGTCAGAAGCATCTTATCAGTGACTTCCAATTCTCCTAAATCGCAGTGACGAATATCAGGATTCTTCTGAATGAGTTCAGAAAGCATCGCATGGAAAATAGAGGCAAGGTGCCCAGCATCGTAATTGGCGCGGTGTGCACCGCCTTTATCAAAGGCGATATTGAATCTTGTCGCCAAAGCGCTCTCTCTATGGGAACGCATCTCCGGATAGAGATAACGAGAAAGCTGAAGGGTATCGATGACCGGATTCTTGATTGTCTCCATGCCATTGTTCTTATAGGCTTCGTTGAGGAAATCAAAGTCGAAGTCCGCATTATGAGCGACAATGATATTGTCGCCGAAGAACTCTTTGATGATTTTCAAAGCGTCTTTGATGTTCTTTCCTTTATCGACCATCTCCTGGGTGATATGAGATACAGTGACTGTAAAGCCAGAGACTTTTCTGTTCGGATTGATGAAAAAGTCGATTTCATCGATAATCTGTCCTGCCATGTTGATTTTGACAGCACCGAATTCAATCAAACGATCATATCGACAGGAAAGACCGGTCGTTTCCGTATCGAAGACGACAAAGTCAGCATTGCCTAATCTCTTGTCGCAAGGATTATGAATGAAATGAGCATCCTCTTTCTTATCATCGACAACATAGAATTCAGTACCATATAAAATCTTGACACCGTTTTTCTTTCCGGCAGCCTGAGCATCCGGGAAAGCCTGGCATCCGCCATGATCGGTCAAAGCGATTGCTTTATGTCCCCATCTTGCTGCAGTCTTGACATAGTCGCCAATAGAGGCAAGACCATCAAATGGTGACATCTTCGTATGAAGATGAAGCTCGACTCTCTTTCTGTCATAAGTATCTTCCCTCAATGGATCGGGTGGGAGAATCTCCATGGAATCGATTTTGATGACCAGTTCGTTATGAGCATATTGATCATGTTCCGGTTTTCCTTTGACGCGGATTTTTGTTCCGACTGTATACTTATTCATCTCTTCCATCGGCATTCTTTTGCTTTCAAAAAGAGTGGACTGAATCGAATCAGAACCATCGGTATATTCGATTGTTCTGATTGTCATTCCTTTTCTGGTCTTTCTGTCTTCGCCTAACTTGAAGATAGTTCCTTCGACAAGAACCATTCTGTAATTTTCTATATCTTTGAGTCTGCAAGGCTGATATGTGGAGTTGATTCTCTGTCTTTCATTATATTTTTTAGAGAACTGTTCTGCGTTCTTTCTATATTCTTCTTCTCCCTGAGACATAAACTCATCGCTAGACATATAGACTCTTTCCTGTGTCAGTATTTTATAACCGGAAGAGATGGAATCCAAAAAGTCCTTCAGAGCTCTTGTCTCATTGGTAATCGGTTCTGCATAACCTGCGGACTGATAGAAGAAGATGACCTTCTTCTCCTCTTTGATGAATTCAGCATCATTGAGATACAGACATTGGCAGGTCTCGATATAATCATCCAAAAACGATGGAAAGCTTTTGACTTCATCCTCATATTCAAAAGACAAGGTGATACCAAAACCACCCAGCGCAGTAAATGAAGAAATCGTATCAAATAGCGTATTGTATTCGCTGACTTTCAGATAAGAAGGAAGATGAATTCTCGCCTCGATGCGATTGTGTTCTTTATCATTGTCGAGCCTTGAAAAATACCCTTTCGCAAAAGGTGAAAGATCTTTGATACCGATCTTTAGAAGGAATCGTTGTAATAAATTATCCATAGCCCACCTCACTGATTGTTTTTCTGTTTTTTGACTTCCTCTACATACTCCATATATTTCTTTTCGTCAGTAACATAGACGAAGAATGCCAAGAAGACGGCAAGAGACAAAACCAACATCGGCAATAATGTAATCGAAACGCGATATATAGACAAAGATTTTTCAATACCATCAAAGCCGTGGATGTAGCTATTGATCTCATTGATGATATTGCCTTCGAGCTCTCCTCTGTTATTCATGGCTTCCAGGTTTGCAACCTGTCTGTTGACAGCCAAGAGATTCGGTGAGAGTGCAAGGAAGATATAGAAGACACCGGTCTGAATGCCGTTTGCAGTCTTGATAGCCAAGGCTTTTCCGGCCTGAATCGATGCGCTTCTCTCTTTTCCGGTCTTTGCCTGATAATATTCGGCAACGTTGACGACATTGACATTCAGTGCCATCAGAATGAGGCCGTGGAAGAAACCGAGAAGGAATGTTGTGATGAAAAGAGCAATCTCTCTCCCTCTGACAAAAGCGAAGAAGAAGAGGAACAGGTAGGCTATGATGACAGCAAGAATAGAATAAAGAATTGTCTTCTTTTTGCCTAATGGCTTAGCAATATATGGGAAGACAAAACTGGCAAGACAGACAGCGACACCAAAACATAAGGAGAAGATGAAGGATACTGTACCGCCTGATAATCCGCCGCTGACTCCATTGACACCGAATCCGCCGTATCCATATTCATAATAGAAGTAAGCGGAAGTGTTTCCGGCTATCATATCTTGAGAAACAAAGATGAGGAAGAAGCAGAAAATGACAAGAAAGACCTGCTTGTCTGTGAACATGATTCTAAGTGATTCGAATAACTTTCCATTGTGTTTCAAGTCGATTGTCTCATCATCCGCTCTTTCAAACATCAATGCGGAATAAATCATATGGACAATGAAGAAGCAGGAGAGAAGGATGATCATCATGATAGTCATGTTTCTTTTTGCATTTCCTGCGGAAATTGCAGGAGAGAGAGCAGTGATAAGATAGCTTCCGAAAGAAGCAGTAAGATTGGTGATGCCAAGAATCTTGCTTCTCCTCCCTTCATCATAGCTCATCTTATTGACAAAGGACCAATAAGCGATATCGTTGATAGAGAAGACACATTCAGAACAAGTATAGAAGATAAGGAAGGCGATGACATAGCTCCATCCTGTTCCGCATAGAGGAGCGATGAAGAAAGTGAGGAAGGAGAAGAGCGTCGATAAGGAAGAACCGATGAAGGTCATCGTTCTGAATCGACCGTACTTGAAGCTTCCCGTCTCCAAGAAATGAGAAGAGATCGACCAACAGAATCCTGCCAGAATCTTAGAGAAAATCAAAACCATCGATATCAGGAAGAACATCGTGGTGAAATTGACATTCTGTGCAATAGGGGATGCAAGTTGAATATAGAGAAGCATGAAGAAGGAGTTGAATTGGAAGAGGGCCTCTTTGAAGAAAGAAACAAACTCAAATAATCGGACAGTAGATTTGGGGGCTTCCGATTGGGTAAATGTTCTGTTTTTTATATTGATCATAATTCGTTATAAGTGCCCAAGTATTATATCACTTTACCCTTCTCTTTTTCTCCCTTATATAGGAAATAATCCGATAAAATCAAACGAGCTTCATGAATCTTCTCAAGCAATAGAGAAAAGACGATTTTTACTCTTCGAAAAGCTGTTCTCCATCGACTTTTGCCTGCGCAATATCACTTTATTTGTTCTGCTTGATTCCATTAAAAGAAATCAATGTTAAAACCATCTGATCTCTTGGCTTCACCTCATCGCGGAAAGACTGCATTTTATTTCTGAGGCTTTCTTCATAGTCTTTTGAAATAACAAATTCCCCAAGAGAACATTTCATTTCACAGACATTGATAACCTGATCGCGCCTTTGAATCAGCAAATCTATCTGTGCCCCTGGATTGCTTTCTTTGCTTTTCCAAGAGAATTCCTTTGTCATGACCCCATTGACTCCCAATGCTTTCTTAATCGCATAAATATGATTCAGACACACAATTTCAAAAGAATGCCCCGCTCAGTTAAAATAAGTCGGAGTACCAATAAACGAAGACCATGAATCAAATTCAGAAGAAAGCAGGAAACTTTTTGCAAAAAGAACAAAAGGATCAATAATCTGATAATATTTAGATAGTTACAATATTTATGTGTGGCGGGAAGGAGAGGAACCTTTTCATTTCATTGGCTAGCCAATGAAATGAAAAATACA
>ERZ1106978.692-NODE-692-length-22484-cov-17.111195_pt1 | contig 22484 bp, 21 predicted proteins | sample MGYA00403689_ERZ1106978 | MGnify/ENA primary metagenome ERZ1106978 (study PRJEB35170, sample SAMEA104062434) | human gut metagenome | biome: human gut; feature: human-associated habitat; material: faeces | place: Denmark | collected 2012-08-02 ...
ATTATCTCACAGCAAAGGAGGAGAGAGAATACACCAGATTATTTAGCGCTTACGCATCACCGCTTATGACCAATGATTTTTTCACATACAACAGAAACAGGCCAGGGAAATTCCCCGGCCTGTTCTTGTTGTATGAAACCCACGCCACGCCGAATCCTTTACTGAGATAAAGGAAATTCACCGGGTGAATTTTTTCTCGGACCGGCCTGCCAAGTTGCGTTCATTATCTACATTATATCTCGCGAATTCCGCATGACTTTAGGTATTCATATATCGCATCGTAATACACATGGTTCCGTGTCGGGTCTTCTTCCGCGTCAACGCCTTTCGGAACAAACAAGATCATGCCTTGTCGTGCTCTTGTCAATAGAACACGATAGGAGTTGACGAGATAACGCTTCTGTTCTTCCTGACGCCGTTTAGTCCATTTTGAACCGCGGAAACGGTAGTAATCCCAACCAGTCTTATCCGCATCGCGCCGCAAGTCGGCGTCCCAGCAAACAATGGCCCAGTCGATTTCTAAGCCCTGTACCTTAAACTCACTGGCGACAATCTCGAGCATATTGGACGACCGCAAATCGTCACTCGGTGCCAGGAACCAATTCTTGACATCAATATCCGTCGGCACGTAAATCCCCTCTGGCTTCAAGCGCTGTGCGCTGCTCGATGCTAGTACACCGCAACGCTGTGAGCCGCGAACCTGTGTCTTCACCCACCGCTTCGCCGTCGCATAGTCCCGTGTCAAGAATACGGGATACTTTGCCGCAATTCTTTCATAGACGGTCCTCGCCTGTTCCGGATGATTATCGAGGAGCGCATCGACGAATCGACACTGACAGTCCGCGCGAAAGGAGCGAATGGATGTCTTGAGGTGAAGTGCGTCTCTTGCTTGACACCGTGGACAGGATAGAATCATCTGGCGATCAATGGTACGGTCTTCCGCCTGGTTGAATATCTCCGGGGAATAGAACATCTTCCATTCATGGAAGTCCTCCACCCCACAGCGAAACCACTCATTGATGCCAACTTCACCGTCATAGATGTCCTGACCAAGTCCGACAAGGCAAATCATGACAGCCCAATCACGATGACGGTCCATGATGCTGAATAGAAGATGCGGCTCGCTGACTGCCATTGCTGGGTCATTCTTATGCTTCGCACTCATCTTCTGCTGATTCCATACACGCTGTGCTTCATCAAAAATCATGATATTCTCGACCGTCGGTTTATCATACATCACATTATCTCGCTTGAATGCAAAGCTACTCTGAATCAAAGCATCGATGGCTGCCTCTGTCTCACGGTTGTACTGCTTCTTCGCCTTGACACTGCGCTTCAGTGCTTCGCGCAAGACCTCGACGAGCGGCCCATTACCTGAGATATAGACGCTGAGACTCTTTTTTTCTGCCTTCAGATGTTTTGCCACGGTGTCAAGTCCGACCAAGGTCTTACCAGCACCGGGAACACCTGTGACGAAGCAAACGCATTTCTTTCGTTTTGCCTGTGCATAGGCAATGATATCGTTGATTTCCTTCTCACATCGATCAATATCACCTTGTCCCGCTTCAGAATTTGCAATCTCACTGATGTCGTGAGCCGTGTACGCCTCTACCGCTGCCGCAATAATCGTCGGCGTCGGATGATACGGTGCATTGAACCATTTCTCGAAGTCAATACGCTCATCATCTCCGTACAGTCCGATGAGCTCCGCGATTTTCGGTATGACCGTCTCAATATTTTCGCGCTGCAGGTGTATCTGTTTATCCGGATATGCTGCAAGTGACTGCTCCTTGTGGTATTTTGGTGCATCTGTTGCAATCAAGATAGGACAGACATAGAGGTTTTCTGATTCCTTATGGAAGTTTTTGATATCGATGGCATAATCCTCAGCCTGTTGCGCATCCTGAGCAGTATACACATTTTTACCATTTTTGAATTCCAGTGAAAACACCATGTGGCGGATCAGCAAAATCACATCGATGCGCTTACCCAGTCGAACGATATCATACTCAAAGATGATATCGCCCTCCATGCCGCACGCATCCAATCGTTTCTGCAGTTCCTGTATCTGATTGTCCCAGGCGTCCGACTGTTCCTTATTGATTTCAAACGAGTGTTGAACCAACTGCCCAACAATAGACGATGATGTATCACGGATAAATCCCGGGATTGAGTTGCAATAGTAGGCTTTGCCCTTCTGTGTTGAAAACGTATATTTATTCATGCCAATGATTCTTTCTCATACTAGTCTATTCCCACGCGATAATTATTTCACGCATGGGGTTACTCCCATTCCGTCCAATATGCATCATCACGAGTGAAAGCCTGCCTATATTCCTCTTCTGTAAAATGCTGATGCAAGCATTCATCCGAGCAGTAATACGCTTCTCCGTCATAGAATACGTATCCATTATCCATCAATTTGCCGCAGTGAGAACAGACACGTTTATTTTCGGCGTAATCGATATTCTTGCTACCGCAATACTTGCATGTATCAGGATCTAATCTAGTGGCAAACGTGGAGCCACAATCGTCACAATGGTAAGCGAGGTTGTCCACATATTTCCCGAATACATTCATAATAATCACCTATGCTATCAATCTAATTCTACTGCATTTAATCTGTCAGAATGAGCTCTATGAACTCTTCTTTCTCCATCTCTAACCCGCTATACACCACACGTCCATGGCGCTTTTCATATCTCTCATGAAACATCTCGCGGCGCTCGTCGCGCAGGCCGTAATGAAGCCTGCAATGACATATCGGACAAAAAACGATTTCCTTTACTGAGATAAAGGAAATTCACCCGGTGAATTTTGCTCAGAGTGGCCGGATCCTATTTCTTGGTTGCCTATAAGGATGGTCTATGGTATCATGGAATGAGCAAAGACAACGATGTGATATAAGAAAGGAGCTCCCCTCTGCTACCAACACAGGAGAGCCCCTTTAATCACAGCTCACATCATGACTACCAATCGCGATGTGACTCTCTTATCGGAAAACAGCCTTCCGATAAAATAACTGCAGATGTCTTCTATTATTGTAGCAAAGATATGACCAGAACACAAGAGCTGCAAGAAAGAAGATGTCACGAGACGCTGGCCCCGGTGCATCTGCACGAGCGAAGGGGCCAGGTTCCCCTACCATGGCGTGGTCTATCGAGACGCGAGACGTGGCGGGGCTCCTACAGGATTTTATCGATAAAATCAAGGTCTGTCCGATGAGGGCAGGCCTTTTTGTATGGCGAAGATGAAGATCCGGACAGGAGTGGGACGATGGGACGAATGGCAGGCAACCCGTGGCAGGATGCGAAGCGGAAGATGGAATATCTGCAGGCGCGATATGCGTCTGTCTCGCCATGCCGTTTTTACGACGAGATTCTCGGCCACATTGAAGACGAGCCGGATTTCCAGCTCTGCGCCATGCACGCGCAGGCCAAGAAGGGGCAACGCATGCGCCGCTATGATGATGTGATGGACATGCTGCTGGATGCAGGTGCTCGCCGGGATGCCTACGTCTACCCGGCGGCCTACTACCACTCGTATGCGCTGGAGGTTCTGATGCAGTCGACTTCCTGTCTCTACATCGACCTGGATCACGTCGCGGCGAAGCAGCTGCGCCGCTTCTGTGATGCGGATTTCTTCGGCCATCGCCCGACGTATCTCGTCAATTCTGGCAACGGCGTGCATCTCGTCTACGTGCTGCAGGAGCCGGTCCAGACCTACAACTGGGCCAAGAAGCTGTTGAAGCGCATCCATCGCGCGCTCTTGACGGTGTTCCGCCAGCATCACTTTGACGCGGACCTTAAGACGGGTATCTCGCATGCCTATCGCATCGTCGGCAGCCTGACGAAGCTCGGGCAGGTCTGCCGCGCCTATTGGGTCGGCGGGTGTATGACAATCGAGGCGCTTACACGGTCGGTCGGCGTGACCTGGGCTCGTCCGCAAAAGCCGGTCTATCCTGGCGTGAAGTCGGTCCGTGCTTCCTATGCACCTCATGCAAAGCGGAGTTTCTATGCCTATCTCGTCGAGAAGATTGCTGAGCGGACGCAGGAGGGACACCGCTACACCGCGCTCTTCGCGCTCACCTGTGTCGGCTACAAGTGCGGCATGGCGCTTGAGGCCATCTCTGAGGATGTCATGTATCTCGCCGCTGTGCTCGGTCTCCCCCAGCGCGAAGCAAAACATGCGCTCGAGGTCTGTAATCCCGAGAAGGCGAGGACGGTCCGCGCTGCAACGCTTGAGGACTGGCTGGGCTGGTCGTTTGACCGCAAGACGAAGCGCAATGGCCGCACGCGCAAAGAACACCTGGCCAAGGTCGCAGCAGACCGCACGACGGCGAGCCGCAGGCGCGTCTGGGCTTGTCTTAAGGAAGCGCCGATGGCAACAATCTCAGAGCTCGCGCGCAAGCTCTCCATCACGCGCAGGACGGCGGCCAAGTACTTCCACGAGTGGATGGACAGACTGCTGGAACACGCTCCGGCGCAGATGGCTGCCAGTGAACCTGTGGCCTCTGCGCGCACGGCCATGGCGTCAGATGCGGGAATTGCTGCCCCTGCGTCATTCATTGCATCTATACCTGCCCCTTGGGGCGAGCTTGGCTCCGTGTGCGCTGGTCGGACAGGGGATAATCGTGCAGGTGCTCTGAGGAGCTCTCTCGATTCTATAACTTCTACATTCTTGTTGCTATGTAGATGGCTTTATGCTAAACTATATCCAGAAACTTCTACAAGTACAAGTCACTACGGAAAGGATGAAGAAGCTTGGCAGACCTGATCAATCGCAAGGTCATCAACACGACCTTGTCAAAGGACAATGCGGAGAAGCTGCGCACGCTATCGAAGCGCAAGGGCATTCCGCAGACGCGTGTCCTGGACCGCGCCGTCGATACGCTCTATCAGAAGGAAGAGGCTTCCATGGAGGGAGCGGCGAAGCACAAGGGCATTGCCATCTGTATCGCCAACAACAAGGGTGGCGTGGGCAAGACGACCTCGACGGCAGCGTTTGCGGATCTCCTGTCGAAGCGCGGCAAGCACGTGCTCGTCATCGATGCGGACCCGCAGGGCAATCTCTCGGGGCGCTTTGGCTACAGCGCGGACAGCCCGGAGCAGGCCATCCCGAATTACCTCGGCTCGCTGATTGAGGACCGCTTCCGCGGCACGGAGCATCAACCGCTCGGCTACTTCATCAACCATCTCGATGAGTTCCCGCGCATCGACATCATCTACTCGGACATCCGCCTCGATGGTGTCTACACACTGCTGACGACGGACAGCATCGCGAGTGCGACGATGTTCCGCAAGCTGCTCGCGGAGATCCGCTCGCTCGACAAGTACGACTACATCCTCATCGATGCGCGTCCGGCCGTCAACAATGAGGTGTCCTCCATTTTCATCGGCAGTGACTACGTGATCATCCCGGTTGAAGCCAGCTGGGACTCGATCGTCGGCGCGAATACGATTTACCAGTTCATGGCCAAGAGCCGTGAGCTCAACCCGGCGCTCAAACTGCTCGGGGTCTTCTTCACAAAGGTCCAGGACCGCACGACGTCCTTCCACACGCTGCTGCCGATGGTCAAGGGCAACTGGGACAAGGACCTCTTCCAGACGAAGATCCCGCGCAACCAGGATGTCGTCAATGCGGAGAATGAGGGCTATCCGGTCACGTACCGCAAGCCGGCCTGCAAGGCGTCGAAAGCTTATGTGAAACTTTTGGATGAAATGGTGGAGCGAATTGACAATGATGAGAAACAGAACGATTAACTTTGCCAAGTCCGATGCGCGCCCTGAAGATATCAAGGGGACGATCGGCGTCAGCGACCGCTTTGCGGACCCGAAGCTCAAGGAGGCGATTGCCGAGCAGATGCGTGCCCCGCAAGCGCCAGCGGCCCAGCCGGGGGCAGATGGCTCGCCAGCGCGTGCAGAGGACACAGAAGGAACGCTGCGCACAAAGCGTGATGTGGAGGATGTCCTGACGGAGATCGCCGGCACCGCAGGCCGTTTCATGCGGATCCCGCGCACGAAACTCATGGCGACGCCAGCGGCATGGAACCCGTTCTCCCAGGTCTCGCAGGAGAAAAAAGTCCTGATGGCGGACAGCATCTACCGCACGGGCCTGCAGCAGCCAATCGTCGTCCGCAGCATCGACGAGGCCGGCAACATGTACCAGATTCTCGCGGGCAACACGCGCAACGAGATCTACGGCGTCCTCTATGAGCTCACAGGCGACGAGAAGTACGCTTCCATCGAGGCAAAGGTCTACGGCTACGGGGAGTTGACGGATGACCAGGCCCGCGAGATCGCATCGGATACGAACTACGTGCAGCGCGCCGAGCTTTCGTCGCGCGACAAGGCGTATGCCGTCCACACCAAAGTGGAGATGCTCAAGAAGAACAAGGTCGCGGCCGTCCTGGACCGCGTGGCCGAGCAGATGAACATCCAGCGCAGTTCCGTGTTCTACTGGAACAAGGTGTTCAGCCTGATTCCGGAATTCTATGCCTACTTCGATGAAGGACGGATCCGCCTGAAGACGGCCAGCCGCATTGCAAGCTGGCCGCCAGCCATCCAGAAAGACCTCTGGGAGCGCCGCGACTTCCTGACGGATGACCTGATCCTCAAGATTCCCGCCAAGACACCGTACGACCAGATCATCCCGCGCTTTGAAGAGTTGCTGGACATCTCGACCGCGCCGAAGAAAGAACTCGGCCACATACGATCCGTAGATGTCCAAGACCGTACCTACACCATCCAGGCCGAAGTCGACCGGCCAGACGACAGCGAAGTCGTCGTCCTCTGCGTGCCAAAGGCAAAAATGAAAGCCCTGCAGCGCGCATACGGCGATTTCCTCATAAAGTAAAATTCACCGGGTGAATTTCCTTTAGTGAAATGAAGGATATTCACCCGGTGAATTTTTTGCTGTTTTATGCAACTATCCTTATAGTAGCTACCGTCGTGCTTGGTGTGACCGACAGGTGTGATTGCCCCAAGAGTATCTCACACGTCACACTGCGTATCTAGTCAGCCCTGATTCGGGTTCCAGCTGCTGGCACCCAATGGCTCAATCGGATGCGAATCGCTGAACGGAGCTCCGCAGTTCGGACAACCTTTGCCCTCACCGCAGCTGTCGCAGTAGAGCGTACCGCAATTGCTGCACTCGTATAAGAGTTCCTTCTGTCCTTCCTTCTCCTGTGCGCCGCAGTAGCTGCAGTCATCCTGCAGGACAAATGCATTCTTGTCAGCCATGGTGATCACATTCCTTTCGTTTGCTCGGGTGACTTCTGTTCCTTGTATCTTTCATCTGTCATCCCGAGGCTCTGGCTTTGTTCTCTCGTTACAGTTATCAGTATACGGATTTGCCGCGGCCATTTCTGTCACTATTGTCACGGAATCAGAAGACAGTTCATCGAAAAAGGATTATAGCGGGCGTCTGACGAATTTCTAATGAAACAAACGAAAAAGTCCAGCGCTGGACTTTTTTTAATCGAAGTGACAAATGGAGTTTGAGATTCCGATGGGACAAATAGCAAGACGTGGAAAGGATTGGTGATTCATATGATGGGAGCAATCATCGGGGACATTGTCGGGTCGCGGTTTGAGTGGCACAATTACCGCCACAAGGATTTCACGCTATTCCATCCGAAGTGCCATCCGACGGATGACAGCATCATGACGCTGGCGGTGGCGAAGGCAATCCTGGCGGCGCGGCCGGGGTATGAGGACCTGCCTGCCAAGGCGGTGGCGGCGATGCAGGAGCTCGGGCGCAAGTATCCGAAGGCGGGCTACGGCCGCGGCTTCCGGGCCTGGCTGCAGAGTGAGCATCCGGCACCCTACAACAGCTTTGGCAATGGCTCGGCCATGCGCGTGAGTCCGGCTGGCTTTGCAGCGCGCACGGAGGATGAAGCCAAGGCGCTCTCACTTGCGGTCACGGCAGTGACGCACAACCACCCGGAGGGCATCAAGGGCGCGGAGGCGGTGTCCGTCCTGATCTACCATGCCCGCCAAGGCAGGACGATGAAGGAACTGCACGAGCTTGCGCAGGACCGCTACTACCCGCTGGACTTCACGCTCGACGAAATCTGGCCGACGTACGAGTTCAGCGCCTCGTGCCAGGGCTCCGTCCCGCAGGCGCTCGTCGCTTTCTTCTCCTCGACGGACTTCGAGGACACCATCCGCAATGCCATCTCGATTGGCGGCGACAGCGACACCATCGCCGCCATCGCCGGCAGTCTCGCCGAGGCCCACTACGGCATCCCCGAGGACCTGCGCGAAGCTGCCCTGCAGCGTCTCGACGCGCCATTGCAGGACATCGTGACAGCCTTTGAAGCAGCCTTCCCGGCCTGAGAACAGCGTCTATTCCATGCAGTTTTCATACAGATTCTATATAATAAACAAAAATTTGTTCTATCAAAATGCATAAAAAGGGAGATGATCATGATGAAAAAATGGATTCCTTCACTGGCTGCAGGTGCTGTCTTGACGATGAGCGCCTCAATCTGCGCGGCGGCTGTCCCGTCGTCGGCACTCGTCGCCGGTGGGATTGAGTACGGAGCGTCGGCGGACTACGTCCGGCAGGTGTACGGCACGCCGACAGAGGTGGAGACGAAGCACCATTCGCGGTGGAACGGCAAGGTCACAGAATACGAGTACGGCGATTCCTTTGAATTGAAGTTCGTAGACGGCTACGCACGCCACATCGAGATCTCCCGCCACAATGGCATCAAGACAGCCGCCGGCATCGAAGTCGGCTCCACCCTTGACGCCGTCAAGGCCGCCTACGGCGAGCCCGACAAGATCCGCGGGGACAAGTACATCTACTACTGCGACGAAGACAATAGCATCGGCTTCGTCTTCGAGATTGAAAACAACAAAGTCGACGAAATCGAGATGGGCTATCTGGACTGATTGCCCCCTTTCGCAGGAAAGGGAAAGCCAGCGCCATGGTGTATCGAGTACACCATGGCGCTGGCTATTTTTCTACCGGAACAGTGCTAAAGGGCTGCCGTTGCACAGGTTGATTCATACCATTTTGTCTGAAGAAGAGTGCGTATGAGCAGCAGACACGCTTTTCGGCGATGATGGCGCGCATCTTCTGGATGTTATCGAGGTAGAGGTCGGGCATCTTCATGGCAATCCCTCGTTCGCCGACTCTGCCGACTAGCGTGCAAACATCGTGCCCACCGACGTCTACGGCCGCATGGTTCTCCTCGACCTCCGCACGAGCTCTGACCTCTTGCAGCACGATCTCAACACTATCAAGCAGAAGCCGCGCTGCTAAGGAACGTCAAAAAAACAGAGGGGCCCGAAAAAGTCCAGTATCAGACTTTTTCGGGCCCTCTGTTTATGATAACAACCCGTTCGCCTCATGCCGAAGTGAACTCAATGCGGAGCTTCTTGCCCATGCCAGCAGCCAGGCGCTGCAACGTCCGCAAGGATGGATTTGCATTGCCATGTTCCAGCTTGCTGATATCCGACTGCGCAATCCCCGTCCGATGCGCCAGCTCTTTCTGCGTCAATCCAGAGTCCTTCCGCGCATCAATCATCGCCTGAATGATGTCGAACTCCGGCGCCAAAGCATCATACTCTCGCTTCAGTTCCGGGTCTTTCATCTGCTCTTTGAAAAAATCATCGAAATTCGTCATGGTGCATCCGTCCTTTCGAAATAGTCTTGCCGATATCGTTTTGCTCGCTCAATCTCGCGAGCAGGCGTCTTCTGTGTCTTCTTGATAAAACCATGTGTCAGGATAATATGCTGGCCTACTACAAAGAAGTAGAGAACGCGGGAGATATTGGACCCGACCTTTGCGCGCAATTCAAATATCTGGTGCGTGAGCTCCTTGGAATACGGCTCACGCAACTGATTGCCATTGACCGCCAATAACTTGATAGTCCGAAGCATCTTAGCTCGCATCTTCAGATCAAGCTCTAACAGGAACTCTTCTGCAGGACGCGCTCCTGATGCTGTTTCATAAAAAGAAATCGTAAACTTTTCCATCCGGCACCTCTTGATATGGGATTTATCCTATATCATTATACCATGATTGAAAAAGTCTCTCAAGAGTTTCTTTCTGTAGCAGATGTTACAGAAGCAGCGCTCATTCTCCCGTATACTGAAGATGTTCCAAGAACGAAGAACCAAAAACGGGATTGACAAACCACTGTAACGACACGAATAGCACAAATAGCAAAGGAAGCGATAGTATGATTACGAAGGATATGACTCTTGCCGATGTTGTCAAGGCGCATCCGAACACGATTGGGTTCCTCAATGGCTTGCATCTCGACTACTGCTGCGGCGGTCACGAGGCCATCTCGATTGCCATCCGCGAGAAAGGCATGGACGTCGAGAAGTTCCTCGCAGAGCTCAACGAAGTCGCGGCCCGTCCGACGGCGGCGAAGGATGTGCACGCGGACATCGAGTCGTTCAAGGACCTCAAGGTCACGGAGATGCTCGATGACCTCGAGGCGACGCACCACGTCACGGACCGCCGCCTCATGGCCGAGACGGAGGATCTTCTCAACAAGATCCTCATCGTCCACTACCCGCATCACGGCGAGATGCTCACGCGCCTCCACCACCTCTACGCAGGCCTCAAGGCCGAGCTCGAGGAGCACTTCGCCAAGGAAGAGCAGCTCGTCTTCCCGTTGATGCGCCAGCATCCGCACCCGGACAAAGAGACGCTCGACCTCGTCCAGCAGCTCGAGGACGAGCACACGGGCGCAGGCGACGTCATCAAGGAAATCCAGCAGCTCACCAACAACTTCACGCCGCCTGAGGACGCCTGCCCGACGTTCCGCCACACCTACACGACGATGGAAGCCCTCTTCGATGACATCTTCATCCATATCTTCAAAGAGAATTCCATTGCCTTCCCCGAGTACGCCGAACAGCAGTGATACAGTCGCCCATCCGAAAAAGTCCAGTACTGGACTTTTGGGACGGGCGACTCGCATCTAAAGGCGCATGTCGGACCTTCTGGCAGTCGGACGCATCGGATTCTGAGAAAAAAGTTGCCTCTTTTCAGCTGATTTCCTTTTGGACGTCGTATGCTCAAGATAAACAAAGAGATGCCGCAAGGCTCAACTAGCAACGATCGCCATCGCCAATCCCTCGACTCGTCCGATTGACCGATTGTCCGATTGATTGGAGGGAATATCATGAAATCGTTCTTTCAAAGACTGAATGCCAATAAATCCAAGAAACTCGCCATCGCCCTGGCCGTCGCGCTGTCGGCGGCGACATTCGCGGGCTGCTCGCTCGGCTCTTCGACGACTCCGGCCAAGAGCTCGTCGAGCAGCGCCCAGCAGACGCAGCAGGCCAACCTCGACAACCTCTCCGACGCGCGCAACACGCCGACGGTCCGCGCCGCCGCAGCCGTCGGACCGTCCGTCGTCGGCATCACCAACAAGGCCGTCGCACGCGACTTCTTCAACAACCCGGTCGAGAGCCAGGGCGTCGGTTCCGGCGTCATCTTCAAGAACGACGGCGGCAAGAGCTACATCGTGACGAACAACCACGTCGTCGACGGCGCGAGCGAGCTCATCGTCTCCCTCTCCGACGGCCGCAGCCTGCCGGGCAAGCTCGTCGGTGCTGATGCGCTCACGGACCTCGCCGTCGTGCAGGTCGATGACGGCAACCTGCCGACAGCCGACTTCGGCGACTCCGACGCGACGGTCGTCGGCGAGTCCGTCATTGCCATCGGCAACCCGATGGGCCTTGAGTTCCAGGGCAGCGTGACGAGCGGCGTCGTCAGCGCCCTCAACCGCACGCTCGGCGACGGTGACGCGCGCATCAAGCTCGTGCAGACCGACGCCGCCATCAACCCGGGCAACTCCGGCGGCGCGCTCGTCAACATGGACGGCAAGGTCATCGGCATCAACAGTGCCAAGATCGTCGCCAACGGCGTCGAGGGCATCGGCCTCGCCATCCCGTCGAACGCCGTGCAGAACGTCATCTCCGCTATCATGGAGAAAGGCTACGTGCCGCGCCCGTACCTCGGCGTCTCCATCTTTGACCAGCAGAGCGCCGCGCGCTACGGCTACCAGCTGAACCTCAAGAAAGGTGTCTACCTCTTCCAGGTCGTCCCCGGCGGCCCGGCCAGCAAGGCTGGCCTGCATAAAGGCGATGTCATCACCGCCATCGACGGCGATGACATCAAGGGCGTCTCCGACCTGCGCGCCAAGATTGCCGAGCACAACATCGGCGACAAGATCGAATTGACCGTCCAGCGCGGCAACCAGGAGCGCACCGTCAGCCTGACGCTTGAAGAGATGCCGCAGGATAATCGCTAATAATCGCTAATAAGAAACATTCCCATACATCTCCCGGTCGGACGCAGCGACTCCCCCTCGCTGCGCCGGACTCCATCCCCAGAGACAAAGAGACCCGACTCGCCATCCCCCGGCGAGTCGGGTCTCTCTTTTATTTATTGTGATTGCGCCAACAGTCGACAGGCCGACTGCTATGCGCCCCATCCGTCGGCAGGCGCCACTCCGGCCATCGACGGTCAGCGATCGGACACAAGATCATCAGCTGGCCGTCGGACGGTTGGCGTGCAGGAAGTCGATATAGTCGTAACCCCACGCCTCGATGCTCGCGAGCACCGACTCGAACTTCTTCCCGATCTCCGTCAGGCTGTACTCCACGCGCGGCGGCACCTCCGCATAGACCGTGCGGCTCACGATGCCCTCGCGCTCGAGCGACTTGAGCTGCGACACGACAGCTGGGGCATCGACCACGGCGCGTGGAGCATCCTCGTCCACATCTTCCCCAAGGCCGACATCCCCGTCGTCCAGCTCTCCGTCAACGGCGACATCACCGAGCACGCCGCCTACAAGCTCGGCCAAAAGCTCGCCAGCCTGCGCGAGAAGGGCTACCTCATCATGGGCAGCGGCAACGTCGTCCACAACCTGCGCCGCGTCGAATGGGAGAACGAGCACGGGAGTCTAGCCGCCGACCGCTTCGATGAAGCCATCAAGGCGGCCATCGAGCAGCGCGATGACGAAGCCGTCATCGACTACCACCGCTACCCCGACGCCGACTACGCCGTCCCGACACCCGACCACTTCCTGCCCCTCCTCTACATCCTCGGCGCCTCCCAAGGCGAATCCCCCTACATCTTTAACAACGTCCGCAACCTCGGCTCCATGGCCCTGACCGGCTACGCCTTCGGACTCTAAGAAAAAACGCCATCGGAATCCCTATTCCGATGGCGCTTTGTACTATGTAGAAACAAGACCATTGTTGTCAAGCGCCCCAAATCCTAGTAGAATGAAAATAGAAAGAATCGCAAGACACAGGATGACCTGATTGAAATGTTGCGCATCATCTTCAAAGAGAAAGCACCGGCACTGGTAAAGAAGCAACAGTTAGAAGAAGCATACGGCATCCGTTTGACAGAAGACGAGACAAAGGAGTTGAGTAAAATGTGCAATTTGAGCGAAGGCTTATATAATAACGGATTCAACGATGGAACATACGGCAGAACAAAGACGGACTTGAGAAACCTCATCGAGAGCACGGGCTGGTCTTTGGCAAAGGCAATGGAGATGCTGCGCATCCCGCCTGAAGAAAAAGAGCATCTTGAGAAAGAGTTGAAGAAAAAACATTAAAGAAGCCATTAACGGTCATAATACGGCATGGTTTTGTTGAATATCAAGTGCTTCCTATGCTAGAATAAAGATGCCAGAAAGGTATCTAACATGGCACCAAGCAAATCCCCCGTCCGGAGTGATGACCGGATGGGGGATTTGTCGTCGTCGCACGATAAGAAACAGAAGAGTCGCCGCAAAAAATGCCATCGGAATCATTGCGTTCCGATGGCATCTTTGTTTGGGTGATGTATGGGCGCTTGCGAGGCTGTCAGCTTGCGCGGCGGTCAGGGATTGGCGGCAAGCTGCTGGCAGAGCGGCAGGAGTTCTTCGAGCTTGGCAACGATGCGGTGCTGTTCGGCAAGCGGAGGAAGTGGTAATAGATAATTATTCATCCGAACAATTGTCAATGTCGACACGGTTGTGCCGGATGAATTGCTTTTGATTTGCTTTTCCATAAGCGGAGTTTCCATTACTATTTTGAGATAGGCTGAAGAAACATGTCCATAATTCCGTAATGATATAACACTCGCATCTTTATAGTAAAATTTATCTCCAGGTTGAACGATATATGTTTTCCCCAATGTTCCTACTGCAGTTATCATTAAGTCCTCTGGCTCTGGAACCCCATTCTTAGCATAAGCATTATATAATTCTTCAGAGATAAATAAGTCATTGTCGACTACACCATTTTCTGCCAATTTAGCAATTTCACGAGCTCGATAAAATGGAATTCCTTTAGTTTTCCAGTCTTGCTGATGCACTCTTCTCGCAGATACAATTTCGCCGATATCCCCCCATTTGATCCACTCCCAACTGTCGGGAATGGCGTAGGGCTTTTCGTCGTCGGTGATGGCGGGCAGTGGCTTGGTTTTCTTGATTTTCTTTTCTTTGATGAGCTGCGCTTTCTCGGCGCGAATCTTGACGAGTAGGTCTTTGGCCGTGCCTTCTTCCTTGCGCTGCGGCACGAGTTTGCCTTCGATGGCGTACTGGAGCAGGCTCTTTTTCATGGCGTCGGGGAAGCGCTGCTCGATGGTGCGGAGCTTGGTCTGGGCTTTGTCGTAGGCGTCGATATCGGGCTGGAGTTCCGCTACCCTGTCAAGGATGCGCTGTGATTCAGCTAATGGCGGCATGGGGATCGGCATGATTGAAAAATCTTCAAAGCGTAAGCTGTCGACTGTCGTAACTTGTTTACGAAACTGCTTTAAAATATACGGCGACAAACCTTTCAGACACAAAAAAAGATACATTGAGAGTCTTTCATCATAAATCTGAAAGGCTTTTATGTCCTGGTTGATTGTTCCCGGAGCCTTGAGCAATGATACCGGGAATAGTCGCTTCAGTATGCCACTTCGTACAACCATCAATAGTGTTCCTACTGGATATAGCTGTAACCCCTTAGCAGCTTCTTCTGAAATCAATATCTGCGACTTGCTAAGATAGTCCGACTTGATATCTTTCGAAGTGAACCAATTGACTATTCCATTTTCCCAATTGGACGGAACTTGTTTCGATGGTGTTTTCCCACTGCTGAATTGGCCTAAATCCTTCAGCCTCACCCACTCCCAGCTATCAGGGATATCAAATGGCTTTTCCGCATCCGTTATCTCCGGCAGTGGCTTGCTCTTCTTGATTTTCTTCTCTTTGATGAGCCGTGATTTTTCGGCGCGGATTTCAGCCAAGAGCTCTTTGGCCGTGCCCTCTTCTTTGCGCTGGGGCACGAGTTTGCCTTCGATGGCGCGCTGGAGGATGCTGCTTTTTAGGTCTTGTGCGTTCATGCGTTGTCCTCCAGTTTGGCGGTGATGCGGGCGAGAATCTTGTCGATATCGTCGTTGAGGGATTTGCGCTGTTCCTGATACTTCTGGATGAGCTCCATGGGCTCAAGGATCTCTTCTTCTTCGTGCGGGAAGCCGCAGAGGTCGAGGTTGTAGCCGCCTGCGGCGATCTCGTCTATGGTGTAGCACTTGGCTTTGGGGAAGTCCCCCTCGAGGATTTCCTGACGGTCGTCCCACCAGGCTTTGACGGGGTCGAAGTGCTCGAGGCGCATGGGCTTTGTCTTGCTGAAGTGCTTGTAGCCCTCGGGCATGTCGAGGCGATAGAACCATGTCTTCTCGGTCGGGTGGGTGCGGTCGAAGAAGAGGAGGTTCGTCGTGATAGGCGTGTAGGGCGCGAAGACACTGCCCGGCAGGCGGATGATGGTGTGCAGGTCGCACTCGGCCAGGAGCTTTTTCTTGATGTTGACTTTCGTGTTGTCCGTGTCGAAGAGGAAGCCGTTGGGCAGGACGACGGCGGCGCGGCCGCCCTGCTTGAGCCGGTAGAGGATGACGCTCATGAAGAGGTCGGCCGTCTCGCTGTCTGCGAGATCGTCGGGAAAGTGGCTCATGACGTCTTTCTTCTCGCTGCCGCCGTACGGCGGATTCATGAGGATCTTGTCGAATTTGTCGCGCTCCGTGTAGTCGAGGACGTCGTGGAGCAGGCTGTTGCCGTGGTCGATGTTGGGGTTGTCAATGCCGTGTAGCAGGAGGTTCGTGATGGCGAGCATGTAGGGGAACTGCTTCTTCTCGATGCCGTAGACGGAGTTGTTCCAGAGTGCCTGGTCGTCCGGCGTCTTGATCTGCTTCTCGAGCTCGCGCAGCCAGCTGACAAGGAAGCCGCCGGTGCCGCAGGCAAAGTCGGCCATCCGCTCGCCGAGGTGCGGCTCGATGCGGTCGGCCATGAAGTCGGTGACGGCGCGCGGCGTGTAGAATTCACCGGCGCGGCCTGCCGACTGGAGTTCCTTGAGGATCGTCTCGTAGATGTCGCCGAGGGCGTGCATATCGTCGTAGCTCTCGAGGTCGATGGCGTCGATGACGTTGATGACCTGGCGCAGCAGCACGCCGTCCTTCATGTACTGGTTCGTCTCCTCGAACATCGTCTTGACGATGCGCTTCTTCTTGGGCATGTCGGGGGTAATCAGGAGATTCTTGAGTGTGCTGAATAGCTCCGTGACGAAGTCCAAGAGCTCTTCGCCCGTGCGGGCCGTGCCGCTGCCGTCGTCGTGGGCCCAGTTCCGCCAGCGGTAGGGCTCGGGGATGATGGATTGATAGTCATCTTCATCCATTTCCCAGTCCTCTTCCTTGGCGTCATAGACCTTGAGGAAGAGCGCCCAGATAATCTGCTCGATGCGCTGGGCGTCGCCGTTGATGCCGGGGTCGTTGCGCATGATGTCCTGGAGCCGTTTGACGAGTCCGCCTAGATTTGTTGCCATGTTGTGTTAACCTGCCTTGTATAGTTCTTGTTCGAGGGCGCGCACGGCTTCTTCATAGCCTTTCTTGCCGTTGAAGAGCTTGCCGATGCGCCCCGGGGTGCCAAATTTCTGGAAGTCTTTCATGCGCAGCACGTCCGCCTTCTCGATGTTCTTGATGCCGAGATTCTTGTAGCTCTCGAGCAGTGTCTCGAGAACCTCGCGCGCTGCACCGCTGTAGCGGCTCAAGAAGTCGCGGCGCTTGACGCCCTCGGCGCGCTCGCGGCGCGTCAGGGGCTTCTGGTCGTAGGCGACGTGGCAGATGAAGTCGAAGTCGTCGACGTCGTCCATCTTCATCGCCTGCTTGAGCTTGTCGAGGTCGACGCCGCGCTTCGCGAGCACATCGGCGATGGCCTGCTTCTTCTCGGCGGCGTTCCACTCGTGGATGAAGGCATGGAGGTCGCCGAACTGGCCGAGGATGTTCTCCTTGGTGTAGTCGATGATGTTCTCCTGCTTCAGGAGCTTGCCGCCTGCGTCGTAGACGGCAATCGTCTCCTGCACGGTGTAGACCTTGCAGCCGTCGGCGCGCACAAAGGGCTTGGGCGCAGGGTCGCCGCCACCACCGCCACCGCCGTGGCCGCCGCCAGTCGGCTTGCCGTCTCCTCCCTCGCCCGACTCAAAGCCCGGGTCCTCGATGATGGGGCCGTCCCAGTCGGGGTCGGCGAAGAGTCGCGTGACGCCGCGGAAGTCCATGATGACGAAGCTGCGCTTGCCCTCGTCGTAGCGCAGGCGCGTGCCGCGGCCGATAATCTGCTTGAACATCGTCATCGAGGTGATGTTCTCGTCGAGGGCGATGAGACGCACCATCTTGCAGTCGACACCGGTCGAGAGCAGCTGCGACGTCGTTGCGATGACGGGCGTCGGCGAGGCGACGGAGATGAAGTAGCCGAGCTGGCTCTTGCCGTAGGGGTCGCTGCCCGTGATGCGCACGACGTAGTTCGAATACTTCTGCATCATGTCGTTGTTCTGCTGGGCCAGGGCATGGCGCATGCGCTCGGCGGCGGCCTCATCGGCGCAGAAGACGATGGTCTTGGCCATGCGGTCGGTGTGGCGCAGGTAGTAGGTGATGCGCGCAGCGACTTCGCGGATGCGGTCTTCGAGGACGATATTGTAGTCGTAGTCGGTGTTATTGTAGATGCGGTCCTCGATTTCCTTGCCGAAGAAATCGAGCTGGCCCTTGCACGGACGCCAGCCATTGCCGATGTTCGTCTGCACGTTGATGACGCGGAACGGCGCGAGGAAGCCGTCGTCGATGCCCTGCCGCAGACTGTAGGTGTAGACGGGATCACCGAAGTAATCGATGTTCGAGACGTAGGCCGTCTCTTTCGGCGTGGCCGTCATGCCGATCTGGACAGCCGTGTTGAAGTAGTCGAGGATCTTGCGCCACCGACTGTCGGCCTTGGCTGAGCCGCGGTGACACTCGTCGACGACGATGAGGTCGAAGAAGTCAGGCCGGAAGAGTTCGCGGAAGCGCTCCTCGTCGTTCTCGCCGAAGAGCTGCTGGTAGAGCGAGAAGTAGACCTCGTACGATGTGATCGTCGTGCGGTCGTCGGCCGCGTAGTTGACCTTGTGGATGACGCTGGCGAGCGGCCGGAAATCCTGCTGGATGGACTGGTCGACGAGGATGTTGCGGTCGGCCAGGTAGAGAATCTTCTTCCCGAGGCCCGCCTTGCGCAGCCGGTAGATGATCTGGAAGGCCGTGTACGTCTTGCCCGTGCCCGTCGCCATGACGAGCAGCAGGCGGGTCTTCCCGCGGGCAATCGCATCGAGCGTACGGTCGACGGCGACTTGCTGATAGTAGCGCGGCGCAAACGTGCCCTCCGACACATAGAAGGGCTGCTCGAGGACCTTGACCTGCGCATCCGTCAGATGGCCCTCTTCCTTGAGGCGCGCAATGAGCTCCGCCGGGCTCGGGAACGCGTCGAGCGGCAGCTCGCGCTCGACACCCGTCAGATAGTCGAACTCTGTAAAAGCGTCGCCGTTCGAACTGTAGGCGAATTTGACGTCCATCATCTCGGCATACGCCTTGGCCTGCTGCAGGCCGTAAGAGACAGTGTGCTTGTTGTCTTTCGCCTCGACGATCGCCAGCGGATGGCCAGACTGCGTGTAGAGTACATAGTCGGCAAACTTCGGCCGCTCGCGCACCTCCAGATTTCCCCGGATATTGACCCGCCCCGCCGTGATTGGCAGCTCCATGCGGATGTCCGACGGATTCCAGACCCGCTCCAGCGCCGGCGTGATGTAGCGATGCTTGATATCCTCCTCCGATAAGAGAGACTTGTCCGTTTCCATATGATCACCACCAAACCATTCGTAATGTCTTAGATTTATTATAGCATCATTTGTGGAACAGCTGTAGTAGTCGGACACATCTTGATCCGTCGGACTGTCCCAAATCGCGACTGAGTCACAAGACAGATTTGACCCGCTGTGGTAGAATACAATCCAGGAGAGCTTTCATTGCTAGCGATGAAAACGAAAGGAAGCCCCGGTTGAGCAGAACCGGGGCTTCTTTTGGTGTTGAGAAATTTTTTCACCTATGCTCTTGATATTCATTCTCAGTTATGCTATATTATCTATAGGCTTTCGTTAGCACCTCGATATGAGGCGCAAAGCTCTCCTAAGATATAATACACAGCAAAGATACCGGCGTACTGCTCATACGCCGGTATCTTTGTATCTATGCGGCTTTTACTTCTTCACGGCATGGCGCTTTTCCTGCTGACCGATTTCCTTTACGCTATCCATTAAGCAGCCCCATTTATGCTTTCATCATCTTCCGGCACCATATCTGCGAATGCCGAATGAAGCACTGCAGATTGTCGGAGAGAGGGACGTCTTTCTTATGGATAAGGGCGACGTTCCAGCGCGGATGCTCATGGAAGGGAATGCGGTGCAGGGTCATGTCCCCCATATCGTGAAAGATGAAGTCCATCGAAGTGGTGTTGCCCTTGTGTTCTTTGCAGAGCTTGTAGCAGAGGCTGAAACCGCTCGTATTGAAGTAGACGTCGAGGTCGGCATCTTCCCGGCGACATGTCTCCTCCATGATGTGATGGATGAGGAAGTTATCATTCTCGATGATCATGGGCTCAGCTGTAATGTCGCGGACAGAGACTTCGGGGCAATCGTAAAAACGGCTGCCGGGATGCGTGATAAAGAAGATTTCGCGCGAGAAGAGCGGGATGTAAGTGAGCTCGTCGCGCTCGTGCAAGTACAGCACGAGTCCGACATCGTATTTCTCGTTGAGCACATTTTCCTCAATGTAGATGTCAGGGTATTCCATGTAGTCGAGGTGGACCGTCGGACTTTGCTCGACAAACGTGCGGATGAACTCCGGCGACAGGAAACGCAGGATTCCATAGGCCGACACCATGCGCAGGAACCCCTCGTTCTGCTGGTGCAGCTCCGTAATTTCCCGCGCGGTATCGTGGAACTCAGCCACCATGTGCGCTGCGTGCTCCAAGAATACTTTACCGTATTCCGTCGGCACGACACCCTTCTGTGAGCGGAAAAGGAGTGGCGTGCCGAGCTCCTGCTCCATGCGCTTGACCTCTTTGCTGACCGCCTGCGGCGTCATGAAGAATGACTGCGCCGCAGCTGAGATACTGTTCTGCTCGCAAATCTTCAAGAAACACTCCATATCGCGGATATTCACGCTAACACCTCCAAACAAGATGTCCTGGCATTTGACTATAAAAGAGGCGACCTTCCCCAAGGCCGCCTCTTTGCTATCTTCATGATAGGAAAGGACTGTATGTTTTGTCAAGTACGACTGTCAGACCCGTATCATTTATCGTCTTCTGCCGCAAACGGCTGCATCTCCTCATAGGAGATGGTCTTCTGCTTGCCGTCGCCGAAGAAGCGCACGACAGGATTCGGATTGCGGTTGAAGTTCATGCTGAGGCTCTGGTTACTGTAGTGGCCAGCCGGATCCATCAGGTACTTGTAGTCGATGATCTTCTCGAGGTCGATCTCAGCGATGGCAAGACCTTCTTTGCCAGACGGCACATACTCGCTGATCGGATTGCCGTCCGGTCCGATGATGGCCGTATGGCCCTGCTTGAGCGTCTTGAAGTAAGCCAAGCGGTCTTCCTCCAAGTTGCCGTTCTCATCCGTGCAGAGCATCGTGTACGTGCGGTCATCGTAAACCGAACTCGTCATGAGTACGAAAGTCTGCGTCTGAATGGCATAGGCACGGCTAGCGATGTCATCGTCGTAGTAGCCCGGCCACGAAGCGACGTGGACCTGTTCATTCTGCCCATTCATCGCGCAGATGTCGAGCGGCACATCGTGCTCCCAGCACTGGCAGCCGCCGAGATTACCGAGCTCTGTCTCGAAGACCGGCATCATGCTTCCCTGACCGTCACCCCATACGAGGCGCTCCGCAACAGAGACACGCATCTTGCGGTGCTTGCCCATGAAGTTGCCCTTGTTGTCGAACCAGAACTGCGTCAGATAAAGCGAGCCGCCGTCTTTCTCGGAGCCACCCATGCAAACGAAGATATCATTATCACGGGCTGCCTGACTGATTTTTACCATGGCACTGCTCGGGCATTCGACTGCATTGAGATAGAGCTTGTGATAGAAGCGCGGCACATAGTCGAGTGCGCGGCCTAGGAAAGCAAACCAAGGATAGCCTGGCAGATAGCCCTCTGGAAAGCCGATGAGCTTGACACCCTGATCCGCTGCCTCTTTGATGAAGCCAATGGCCTTATCCACCGACGCATCGAGATCGAGATAAACAGGAGCTGCCTGGACAGCCGCAACTTTATACTTCGGATACTTTGCCATGATGAATTCCTCCTTGCCTACTCCACTACAAATCAGACTCCCGGGAAACGAAAAGGGCACCAAGGAGATGTATCATCTCTTTGGCGCCCTTGCCTTTCGTTGTCTTCATGATACCGCAGCATGTACGAGAAGAAAAGCAACGAGTTGTTGACGTGTATCAACTGCGCGTTGATGAGGCCAAAAGCTCGTGGTGACCGCAATTTAATTGTCGTGCTGTCTTCTTTTTCCAGCGTCACCCATGTATAATGATTCTACACGAAGCTGCGCCGGACGTACATCATCTTCATCTGCACGTTCGACCCATTCGACCGAGGACGCAGTCTCTACACGTTCTCCCCGCAGGGGAAATTTACGGAGAGCATTGCAGATGCTGTAGAAGCAGCGAAAGAGAACAAAGAAATGAAGGTGGAGTATATGACGTTTTTCATGGAATTGCGCCGCCGTGAAGAAAAAGGCCGTGAGGAAGGACGCGCTGAAGGTCGAGCCGAGGGGCGTGCTGAAGGGCTTGCCGAAGGGGCGATAAAGGGTAAGGCAGAGGCGTTGCTGGGACTCGTGCATGACGGTCTCCTCACAATGAAAGAAGCGGCGAAGCGGGCAGGCATGACGGAAGAGGCGTTCCGCAAATTGGTGACGCGCTGATTGGGCTGCATCCGGCGCCTGCGACAGTCCAACGGTGAACTTTGCAGGCGAAAACATCACATTTCCGCCTGAACAGCAACTGAGTCACAAGACAAACTTGACCCGCTGTGGTAGAATACAATCCAGGAGCGCTTTCATTGCTAGCGATGAAAACGAAAGGAAGCCCCGGTTGAGCAGAACCGGGG
>ERZ1106978.707-NODE-707-length-22104-cov-3.632319_pt1 | contig 22104 bp, 20 predicted proteins | sample MGYA00403689_ERZ1106978 | MGnify/ENA primary metagenome ERZ1106978 (study PRJEB35170, sample SAMEA104062434) | human gut metagenome | biome: human gut; feature: human-associated habitat; material: faeces | place: Denmark | collected 2012-08-02 ...
CCGTTTATAAGGTGAGCGGTGTCGCTCTCTTTTCGTTCGTCACAAAATACACAAATATACTTACTCATATTACCACTTTTTCTTCGGACACCTGCCGTCCGATAATCTTGCTCTTACCTGCATAACACAGCCACATACACCGCACGTTGAGCCGTACATAAAATCATCGCAGTTTTGACAAATATCAAATCTGTTTTCATATACATCACTGCTTACAAGCCGTACACTTTTCATTGAAGTGACTTGCTCAACCATTTTTTGAATATCGTCTTCGGAAAGAACGGTTTTTAATCCGCAACGTTTACATTTTGCCATTACTTTAATGTTATTACACAAGCACTCATTTTAGGCAGCTTGAATGAAAGTTTGTCGTTTTCAAGTGATACGTCAAACTTTTTCGGCTCAACTGTGTTCGGTGCGTCAAATGTGTTGCAGTCGTTCATATGCTCGGATACAAGAATTTCTCCGCCTGCAACAGAAAATTCACCGTCACGCAAATCAAGCTCCATATCTTCGTCACTGTCAAGACTTGTGTTGCAGATTGAAACAGTCATTTCACCGTTTTTCTTTGAAGCGGAAATGCTGATTTTAGGGAACTTCAAGCCGTTGATTTCCTGTTCTTCGCAGTCATAGTCAACGTCAACTCTTTCGCCGTCCATATGACCTTTCATCATTCTGAACAAGTGATATGTAGGTGTAAGCACCATTTTTTCACCGTCCGTAAGAATCATTGCCTGAAGTACGTTCACCATCTGTGCAATGTTAGCCATCTTAACACGGTCGTTGTGCTTGTGGAAAACGTGAAGTATAAGCATACCGCTTATAACGTCACGCATAGTATTCTGCTGATATAAAAATCCCGGGTTCGTACCCTCTTCTACCTTATGCCAACAGCCCCACTCTCCTATTACAAGTCCTATTTTCTTTTCGGGATCATAGCGGTTCATTATCTCCGAATGTCTTGTGATAAGCTCATCGGAAAAGTTCGCTGCAGCTATAGTTTTATAATAAAGCTCATCGTCAAAATCGGTGGCAGACTCCATTTCGGGCCATACTGGCATCGTATAATAATGCAGGTCGATAGCATCAACATTATTGCTGTCAAGATTTTTCATCATGACTTCTGTCCAGTTATAGTCGGCAGAGCTTGAACCGCAGGCTATTCTGTAAAGTCTGTTTCCCGAATAATTGCGGCAGAATGTCTGATACCTTTTATAAACGTCGGCGTAATATTCGGGACGCATATTTCCTCCACAGCCCCAGTTTTCATTGCCGATACCGAGGTATTCGAGTTTCCACGGCTCGGCTCTGCCGTTCTTCTTTCTCTGCTCTGTGAGAGGTGATTCCGCATCTGAGGTCATATATTCTATCCATTCGGATAATTCACGAACACTGCCGCTGCCAACATTGCCGTTTATATAAGGCTTGCAGCCAACAAGCTCACAGAAGCGCATAAATTCGTGCGTGCCAAAAGAATTATCCTCCGTAACTCCGCCCCAGTTCGTGTTCACGATCTTTCGGCGCAGAGATTTTTCGCCGATACCGTCCTGCCAGTGATATTCTTCTGCAAAGCAGCCGCCGGGCCAGCGGAAAACGGGAGCTTTTATATTTCTGAGCGCCTCGATTATATCATTCCTTATTCCGTCTGTATTCGGAATAGGTGAATTTTCACCCACATATATACCATTGTAGATACATCTTCCGAGATGCTCGGAAAAATGTCCGTATATCTCGGGAGAGATATGTCCGAGCCTGTCGTCTGCATTTATTACCATTGATATATTTTTCATGTTATACCTCCACCGCATACTGAATTATAATATTATTATACTAAGTCAAGGAATCCTCATATTTCAATTACAGATGATTTTATGGACAGCAAAAGCTGTGCATACAAGCTGAACGATATTTTTATCAGCCGTTTTAAGCCTGTCCTTGAAATTATCAATGCCAATGATTTTTTTGACCAGCAAGACCGAAAGTAAGCTGTTCGAACTTTACAATAAGATGCTCAATCCTGGTGTTCATCACTACATGACAGGCACAAAGGGCGGTTTTGTCATATCCGAAATTCACTTATGATACCTAGTATTAGCACTTATCTGAAAGGCCCTGTAAACCTGTTCCAAAAGCATTATCCTTGCAAGCTGGTGCGGAAATGTCATCTCCGACATTGATAAGCGCAGGTCAGCTTTCGCCTTTATCTCAGGGGAAATGCCAAATGATGAGCCTATTATGAAATTCACTGTGCTGAATCCGTTCAGACCACATTCGCTGAGCTTTTTGGACAGCTTTTCACTTGAAAGCTGCTTGCCCTCAATGCACATTGCAATATTGTATGCGCCCTTGATGTCAGTGTAGCTTTTCATGGCTTTTGCTTCGTTTTCAAGCGCCGCCGTTATCTCCTTTTCGGAGGGGTTGTCAGATAACCTCGACTCGTTCAGCTCAACTATTTCAAGCTTGCAGAACGCCCCCAGCCGCTTTGAGTATTCCGCCGCTGCGTCACGCCAGTATTTTTCTTTCAGCTTTCCAACTGTAATAAGATTTATCCTTATCAAAATGCCACCGCCATTCCGCTGCCCTCAGGCTTTGCTATATGTAAAATATAGTCGCTGTTGCGCTCGTAATCCCCAAGTGCTCCCACTGCCGAGTTTTCAGCCTGCAAAGGCGTGTTGTTTTCCTGACTTAAATGCCCTAAAATAAATTTATATGTACCTGCTGTCATAAGCTTTTTTAGCTGTTTTCCGCAGGCAGAGTTTGAAAGGTGGCCGTGGTCTGAAGCGATGCGCCTTTTCAGTTCGTATGGATAAGGTCCATTTTTCAACATTGACTCATCATAATTTGACTCTAGCAAAACAAGGTCAGAACCGCTCAGGTGCATATCGACCTCGTTTGTAACAGTGCCAAGGTCGGTGCATACGCACACCTGCTTGCCGTCAGGGGTCTTTATCTGATATCCACAGCTTGCAGGGGTATCATGAAATGTTGCAAAACCTTTTACGGCATAATCTCCTATGCACACTTCATTGCCGTCCACCTCGTTGACATCACAGGCAGGGTCTATTTTGCCGTCAGATACAAGTATCTCAAGATTGGTCTTTTGGGCAAATACAGGGATATGATATTTCTTCGTGAGAACTTTAAGCCCCGAAACATGGTCTGAATGTGTGTGTGTAATAAAAATTCCCTGTATCACAGACGGGTCTATCTCGTTAGCTTTCAAAGCCTCACAAAGACGTTTGCAGGAAACTCCTGCGTCAACAAGTATTCCGCCGTCACTGTTGCCGATAAAAGAGCTGTTGCCCTTGCTTGATGAAAAAAGTGGATATATCCTTGCCATAACTAATTCCTTTCAAAAGTTTTCAGAAGATACTCTGCAACACCGTCTTCTTCATTTGTGCCTGTCACCTCGTCACAGCCTTCAAGCATCTCTTTGCATGCGTTTTTTACCGCCACTCTTTTATCAGCCGCCTTGAACATAGGCAGATCGTTGGTGTTGTCGCCAAAAGCCGTGACAAAGTCAAAGCCGTAATTCTCACGAAGATACCTCACGCCTTGCTCTTTAGAAGCCACCGAAGAGAACACTTCAAGATACCAAAGCTTGGGGTCATAAACATCATAATAGTATGTGATGTTAAGCTTTTCATTTTCTTTAAGAGCGTCATACAGCGGTACAAGTTTTTCTTTTTCTGCAATAAATGTGAAGTATATCACATTGTCGATGTACTGAGAAAGGTCACTGACCTGCGTGAAAGACTTGTAATATTTCTCTCTGCGTTCGTTGTAAAAGCTCTCCATTGCAGGTGAAATAAGCCTCTCATATCTTGTGGAAAGCTGGTTATCTGAAACCGAGTACATAAAAGGCTCTAAACCAAGTCCTTTTGAAAGACCTATGATAAGACCGCAAAGCTCTCTGGAAAGGCTGTTTATCTTGACGTATTTTTTCTCCGCCATATCATAAATAAGCACGCCGTTCATAAGTATAACGGGAAGCTTCAGGTCAAGCCCCGAAAGTATTTTTCCTGCGGAAGCAAGCGTCCTTGCAGTGGCGGCAGTGAAGTTAAGCCCCTTTGCCATGAGCCTGTTCAAAGTGTCTCTTGTGAACTCTGTCACCTCTGCATTGCCGTTAAGCAGCGTACCGTCAAGGTCGGAAATAAAAAGCTCCATATCATGTCCTCTCAAATGCTGTAAAAAACGGCGGCAAATAATATGCCGCCGCAGTGTTATCAATATTTATCAGCCGCTAAGCTCCATTTCGTTAGCGTCAGGCTTGTAAACACGCTGAATGTCAGCTCCAAGCCCTCTGAGTTTCTCATCTATCTTTTCATATCCTCTTTCGATGTAGAAAATATTGTCTATCTCAGTAGTGCCCTCTGCGGCAAGTCCTGCTATCACCATGGCAGCGCCTGCTCTAAGGTCAGTTGCCACAACAGGAGCACCTTTGAGCTTGCCAACGCCCTGTATAACAGCCACCTTGCCGTCAACAGAAATGTCAGCGCCCATTCTTCTAAGCTCAGCCACATATCTGAATCTGTTGTCAAAAATATCGTCTGTAACGATGCTCGTACCCTCTGCAAGCGTCAGCAGTGTTGAGAACTGCGGCTGCATATCAGTAGGGAAGCCAGGGTGCGGCATAGTTTTTATAGAAGTTTTCACGAGCGGACCGTCCACCCAAACATGAACGCTCTCGTCGCTTTCCTCAACGTTTACGCCTACCTTGCGGAGCTTTGCCGTGATAGACTCAAGGTGTTTAGGGATAACATTTGCGATAACAACGTCGCCCTTTGTGGCAGCCGCCGCTACCATATAAGTGCCTGCCTCTATCTGGTCAGGGATAGTCGCATAGGTAACGCCTTTGAGGTAATCAACGCCTCTTATCTTGATAACGTCTGTACCTGCGCCTCTGATATCAGCACCCATTGAGTTAAGGAAGTTCGCAAGGTCAACGATATGAGGCTCTTTCGCCGCATTTTCGATTATAGTAAGCCCCTTTGCCTTTACAGCGGCAAATATTGCATTCATAGTTGCACCAACTGTAACAAAGTCAAAGTATATCTGATTGCCCACAAGCTCGTCTGCTGTGACATGATTAGCTCCGTTCACTATCTCGTCAGACGCACCAAGCGCCTTGAAAGCTTTCAAATGCTGATCTATAGGTCTGTCGCCAAGGTCACAGCCGCCCGGCATCGGAACAAAAGCCTCGTGAAATCTTCCAAGCAGTGTTCCAAGAAAATAGCATGACGCTCTCATGGTTCTTGCAAGCTCATATGGCACTTCAGGCTTTTCAATGCCCTTTGTGTCAAAATATATAGTATTTTTATCTAAAAGTCTGACCTCTGCGCCCATTTCACGCAGGATCTTCATGCACTTAGTTATATCGCTTATCTCAGGCACGTTCTCAAGAACGCACGGCTCGTCGCACAGGATAGTTGCCGCAACCAATGCAACAGCAGCGTTTTTTGCACCGCTTATCTGCACAGTACCATGCAGCGGCTTACCTCCATGTATAACAAACTTCTCCAAGTTTACACACTCCTTAACGAGATTGTCGGCTTCTCTCTCTGCCGACGCTCAGATTATTATACCACAGCCACAGGCAAAATAAAAGCAAAAAGCAAGAATTTCAACGATTTGGTTAAAATCATTTAACATACACCCAATCAATCGTTAAATCTGCCCATATAATGCAGGCTATGGCGGTCTATAAAAAAAGAACAAACGTTCACATACTCTTAACAATAGAATATTCAACTCTTATATTTTAACACACCCCATTCAAAAAATCAATAGTGAATAAGGATATTTTGATAAATTTTCGACAATTTTTTCGGCTTTTTCGGTGAAAATTACAGCAATGTTACAACTGTACGAAATCTTGTACCTTATTGTAACCTTGCTGTAATATTTAAGTACAAAAAATCAGACACTTGCCGTTTGTCTTGACGAAAAAGAACGGCTGTGGTATACTCATAACAACAGATATACTGTAAAAAGGGGAGTGCGGCAGTGGTAAAAAGAAAGAATCTCATATGGGCGGCAGTTTTTGCGGCTGTTATCGCTGCGTGCCTGATATTTATTTTCCTCACAGGTGGAAAGAGCGGAGAAAATTCTGCCGAGATATATGAAAACGGCAAGCTCATAAAGACTATTTCTGACCTTTCCCCCGATAAGGAGTATTCCTTTGAGATAAAAACAGAAAACGGCACTAATACCATAACCGTTGGCGAAGGAAGCATTTGGGTGTCTGTCGCAGATTGCTCGAACCAGACCTGTGTTCATGCAGGAAAGATATCCCACGCAGGACAGACCGTCATTTGTGCACCGCACAAGCTTGTGATAAAAATAGTCGGTGAGACCTCTGCTGACGCTGTGATATAGGGGTGGAAACATGAAGATATCAGTAAAAAAAATCACTCTTATAGGAATTTTTACTGCCTTGTCACTTATCATTTTCATGGTGGAGGCACAGTTTCCTGTTATGCCCATAGGCGGCATGAAGCTTGGGCTTGCCAATATCGTCACAATGGCAGCAATGCTTTTTGTCGGCAGAAAAGAGGCAGGCTTGGTGCTGCTTTTGAGGATAGTCCTTGCGGCAGGGCTTTACGGAACTGTGGTAAGCTTTGCGTTCTCACTCACAGGCGGAATTTTAGCGTATCTCGCCATGTACATTGCGGTTTCGAGAGTTGGTGAAAACCAGCTTTGGGTGACATCAGTTTTTGGTGGCTTTTTCCATAACATAGGTCAGCTTTGTGCGGCGGCAGTGATATCAGGCACATGGGCGGTGTTCAGCCTTTTGCCTTATCTCATAATAAGCGGCATTCTCACAGGCACGCTCAATGGTCTTATCCTCCAAAGATTGTGGAAGTCGCCACTTAGAAAATACAGCATAAAAAGATAACAGCGGTGTCAGGGGCATACCTGATGACCGCTGTTTTGTTCTATAGTCAGTTTAGCCAAAAACAGACTTTTCACAAAGTGGCATTTCTACATTTTTGCCTTGTGAGAAATAGGTGAAAACTCAGCGTTTTGCTTGCATTTGACCGAAAAATATGGTATAATTAGTTGTTATAATAGGGTCATTATAGGATAGCGTTGAAATTGAACGGAGGAGTGGATTTGAGAATACTTGGTATCGACCCGGGCTACGCCATTGTGGGATTCGGAGTGCTTGAATACAACAGCGGAAAATTCACTGTTGTTGACTACGGTGCAATAACCACTTCTTCGGATATGGATTTCAACAGACGGCTGAAAGTCATCTATGATGATATGACCGAGATAATAACCACCTATAAGCCAGACGAAATGGGAATAGAAAAGCTTTTTTTTAATACCAATGAAAAGACTGCCATTGACGTTGCACAGGCAAGGGGAGTGACACTGCTTCCTGCCATAATAAGAAATATTCCCATCTATGAATATACGCCTTTGCAGGTGAAATGCTCCATAGTCGGCTATGGACGTGCCGAGAAAAAGCAGGTGCAGGAAATGACAAAGACCATGCTTCATCTTAAAGCTATCCCAAAGCCTGACGATACAGCGGACGCAGTGGCTATCGCTATAACTCACGGGCTTTCGGTGAACACAAGGCGTGTTATGAAAAATTTTGAGGAGAAATAATATGATATATTCACTTAGCGGAAAGCTCGTTCATACCGAGAGCGACCTTGCCGTAATAGAATGTGCAGGCGTTGGCTATGCCTGCAAAACAACATTTTCTACCTTACAGCAGATAGCAGGAAAAAGCGAGGTCAAGCTTTATACACATCTTGCCGTAAAGGAGGACGCCGTGGAGCTTTTCGGCTTTGCAACTAAGGAGGAGCTTAAAAGCTTCCGTATGCTCATATCTGTCAGCGGAGTAGGCCCGAAGGCAGGTCTTGCTATACTTTCAGCCTGCACTCCGTCACAGTTTGCGCTTGCGGTTGCAACGGGGGATTCAAAGGCTTTCACAAAGATAAAGGGTATCGGTACAAAGATAGCACAAAGGATAGTCCTCGAGCTTAAGGATAAGGTGGCAAAAGAGAATACTATATCCGTCAGAGGAAATGCTGCTCAGGGCTTTGCGGCTGTTCCAAGCGGAGCTGTGGAAGAAGCTGTCACAGCCCTTGTAGTGCTTGGATATACCGAGGGCGAAGCAATGTCAGTGATATCAAAGCTTGACCCGAATTTGAGCGTTGAAGAGCTTATAAAGAAAGCCCTTATCGGACTTGCGAAATTTTGAGAGGAGAACTCCATAAATGATCGAAAAAGGAGATTTTGATATAGACAGGATAGTCACCCCGAAAGAAACTCAGGCGGAAACAACTGACGATTTCGAGGTGAGCCTTAGACCTAAAACACTTGACGAGTATATCGGTCAGGAAAAGGTCAAGGAGAACCTGAAAATATATATACAGGCGGCAAAAAACAGAGGCGACAGCCTTGACCACGTTCTGCTTTACGGCCCGCCTGGTCTGGGCAAGACCACTCTTTCTGCAATAATCGCTCACGAAATGGGAGTGAACATCAGGATAACCTCAGGCCCTGCTATAGAAAAGCCGGGCGACCTTGCAGCACTTCTCACAAACCTTGAAAAAGGCGACGTGCTTTTTATAGACGAGATCCACCGCCTTTCAAGACAGGTGGAGGAAGTTCTTTATCCTGCCCTTGAAGATTATGCCTTGGATATAATCATGGGCAAAGGTCCTGCAGCAAGGTCTATAAGAATCGAGCTTAACAAGTTCACTCTTATAGGCGCTACCACAAGAGCAGGCTCGCTTTCTGCACCGCTGAGAGATCGTTTTGGCGTTATCCAGCGTTTGGAGCTTTACAATACAGAACAGCTTTCCGATATCGTAAAGCGTTCCGCAGTTTTGCTTGGCGTGGCTTGTGATGATGACGGTGCAGAGGAGATAGCGAAGCGTTCAAGAGGAACGCCGAGAATAGCAAACCGCTTTTTAAGGCGTGTGCGTGATTTTGCCGAAGTCATGGGCAACGGCAGGATAACCGCAGACATTGCAAAGATAGCCCTCAACAGAATGGACGTTGACAGGCTGGGACTTGACTCTCTCGACAAACGTCTGCTGACGATGATAATAAAAGGCTATGACGGTGGCCCTGTAGGACTTGAAACCCTTGCGGCGGCTATCGGCGAGGAATCCGTCACCATTGAGGACGTTTCCTCTCAAAGACCCCAAGGGGACGTGTGGCGACACAGCTTGCTTATGATCATCTGGGATTTCTCAAGGACGGACAAACGCACCTTTGATTTAGTGAGGAATGCTTAATGAGGAATGAGGAGTGAGGAGTGAGGAATTAAGGTATCGCCTGCGGCGATGAATTTCTTGTTCTGTAGGGGCGAACACCGTTCGCCTGCCACTGTACTTTCTATCTTTGGAAAAATTTTATTATCGGATAAATTTAATATGTGTGTTAATATAGAGTTTACATAAATAAAAAATAATATAGAGGTATGACCTCGAAAAGGAGCTAATTATTATGGGAAGATTATTTGGAACTGACGGCGCAAGAGGAGTAGCTATCACAGAGCTTACCTGTGAGCTTGCTATGCAGATAGGCAGAGCTGCCGCAATGGTACTCACGAAGGAAACAAACCACAAGGCTAAGATAATCATAGGCAAGGATACCCGTATCTCAGGCGACATTCTGGAGTCCGCGCTGGTCGCTGGTATCTGCTCAGTTGGTGCAGATGCTCACATTCTCGGTGTTGTTCCTACCCCTGCCGTTGCAATGCTTGTAAAGAAATACAACGCAGACGCTGGCGTTATGATATCCGCTTCACACAATTCTGTTGAGTTTAACGGCATAAAGCTTTTCTCTGGCACAGGCTTCAAGCTTTCTGACGAGATAGAAAACGAGATAGAGGCTCTTATCCTTGACACACCTGAAAAGATAGAGCTTAAGGACGGCTGTGATATAGGTCACGTTTATTACGAAAAGGACGCAGCTTGGGATTATATCCGCTACGTTATGAAAACAGTTCAGACCGATTTCAACGGTATCCGTGTGGCGCTTGACTGTGCAAATGGCTCAGCTTCCGTGTGCGCACAGAGAATTTTCGAGGGACTTGGTGCAAAGTGCATAATGCTCAACGATAAGCCGGACGGAACGAATATAAATAAGGATTGCGGCTCAACACATATCGAGGGTCTGCAAAAGGCAGTTGTTGATAATCATTGCGATATCGGTCTTGCCTTTGACGGCGATGCTGACAGATGTCTTGCAGTTGATGAAAAGGGCGAGCTTATCGACGGTGATAAGATACTTGCTATCTTCTCAAAATATATGAAGAGCATGGGTATCCTCAAAAACAACACCTGCGTTGTTACAGTTATGACAAACCTCGGCTTCTTCAAGTATGCAAAGGCAAACGGCATCGTTGCCGCTACCACAAAGGTGGGCGACAGATACGTTCTTGAAGAAATGCTCAAGGGCGGTTATAATATAGGCGGTGAGCAGTCAGGCCATATCATTCTTCTTGACTATGCAAACACAGGCGACGGTGAGCTGACAGGTACAAAGCTTCTGACAGTCCTCAAATGTACAGGCGAAAAGGCAAGCGAGCTTGCTTCCTGCATGGAGTGCTATCCGCAGGTGCTTGTGAACGTTAAGATAACAGCAGACAAAAAGGGTATGTGGGATAAAGTCCCTGAGATAACAGACGCTATAAAGATGTATTCCGAAAAGCTTGGTGACGATGGCAGGATACTTGTTCGTGAGTCAGGCACAGAGCCTCTCGTTCGTGTTATGATAGAGGGCAAGAGAACAGGCATAATCACAGAATATGCACATAATATAGCGGAGCTTATCGAAAAAATGTAAGGTGATATTTTGAAAATAGCTTTGATAAACGGTCAGAACCATAAAGGCTCTACATATCATGTAGGCAGAATGTTGGCAGATAAACTTGGCGGCGAGGTGACAGAGTTCTTCCTGCCGAGAGATTTCGGCGAGTTCTGTTGCGGCTGTACCAATTGCTTTATGAAAGGCGAAGAAAAGTGTCCTCACTATGAGAAGCTCGACCCTATCACAAAAGCGGTGGACGAAGCAGACGTGCTGATACTTACTTCCCCAGTGTATGTCTACCACTGCACAGGCTCGATGAAAGCATGGCTCGACCATTACGGCTGGCGCTGGATAGTCCACAGACCTGAGGAGAAAATGTTCTCAAAACGTGCTGTGGTCATATCTACAGCCGCAGGTGCAGGTATGAAAAGCACGAACAAAGATATGGCGGATAGCTTGTCATTCTGGGGAGTGCCTATGATATATAAGATAGGCTTCGGCATTCACGCAACGAGCTGGAGCATGGTTTCAGACAAAATGCTTGCAAAGATAGAGAAAAAGACCGACAGCATTGGCGCAAAGCTTAAAAGCGACAGCTTTGAGCCAAAGGTCAGTGCTAAGGGCAGAATGTATTTCACTATTTTCCACTTTGCAAACAAAAAGGGCTGGAATCCTGCTGACAGTGCATATTGGCAGGCAAAGGGCTGGACGGAAAATAAAAGGCCGTGGAAAAAGTAAATTTTATATAAGGATAAAAAATATGAGAATTGCAGAAAACTGGAAAGACTATAAGATAATAGATACTTCAAGCGGCGATAAGCTTGAAAGCTGGGGCGGAAAGGTGCTTGTAAGACCTGACCCTCAGATAATCTGGAAGTCACCGAAGCGTTCTGACCTTTGGACAAAGGCAGACGGCATTTATCACCGTTCCTCAAAGGGCGGCGGCGAATGGGAATACAGAAAGCGCCTGCCTGAAAGCTGGAACATAGGCTATAAGAATTTGAAGTTTATAATCAGACCAACGGGCTTCAAGCACACAGGCCTTTTCCCTGAACAGGCTGTGAACTGGGACTTCATGGCTGACAAAATAAGAAACGCAGACAGAGAGATAAAGGTGTTAAACCTCTTTGCATACACAGGCGGAGCTACCCTTGCCTGTGCCGAAGCAGGTGCAAGCGTTTCACACGTTGACGCATCAAAGGGCATGGTGCAGTGGGCAAGAGAGAACGCCGCTGTGTCAGGGCTTTCCGATAAGCCTATTCGCTGGCTTGTAGACGATTGTGAAAAGTTCGTTCAGCGTGAGATACGCCGTGGCAAGACCTATGACGCTATCGTTATGGATCCTCCGTCCTACGGCAGAGGACCTGGCGGAGAGATATGGAAGCTTGAAGATTGTATCTATGACCTTGTAAAGACCTGCTCAGGCGTTTTGAGCGACGAGCCGCTTTTCTTCCTGCTCAACAGCTATACCACAGGACTTTCACCATCAGTTATGGCATATATCCTGAGAGATGTCCTCGGAACGAGGTTTGGCGGAAACGTCACAGCCGATGAGATAGGATTGCCTGTGGAGGCAACAGGCGGTGTGCTTCCTTGCGGTTCAACGGCAATTTGGCAGAAATAGCTTTGCTATAGTAAGGAATGGTGTTCACATGAAATATACTGAGAATTATGTTTATATGTACGGTCAAATGATCTCCACCTGTTCGTTTCTTCTTGACGGTGATTTTCCAAAGGCAGACGGCACGGCAGAGATAAAGGAAAAATATCACCTTGTCGGTGGTGAGACCGGAACAGCGGCGGCTGTTCTTTGCAGTCTGAATGTGCCAGTAAAGCTTGGCGGTACTCACCTTGGAAGCGGCAATGAAAAGCTTATAAAGGATTATTTTGCAGACAAGACTGCTGACCTTTCGGAGCTTGTAACAGAGGGCTTCGAGGGCGTGACCGACTATGTTATCATAGATAAAAATACACGCACCTGTTTTGGCGAGTGGGATAAGCTTTATTCACGTTCGGAGCCTTTTTATGAACAGCCTTCGGAGGAGTCAGTGAAAAATTCAGCCTGCGTTGCGGCTGACCCTTATTTTGGTGATAAGATAGCTGAGTATTGCGTAAAATATGGCAAGAAATACGTCACCATAGATTGTGCCTATGACAGCTATATCAATGAGCATTGCGAAGTAAATTGCATATCTCATCAGCACCTTGATGAATATTATCCAGATAAAAGCTATGATGAGCTTTTCAGGCTTTATACAGATAATACAGACGGGCTTGTGATATTTACCCTTGGTGAAAAGGGTGCGATGTATGGCAGAAAGGGTGCTGTGCCAAAGATGTGCCCTGCATTTAAAGTAGACGTAGTGTCAACACTTGGCGCAGGGGACAGCTTTAAGGCAGGCGCTGTATATGGGCTTTATAAAGGTCTTGATGACGATACATTGGTGAAAACAGCTTGTGCTGTGGCAGGTGCGGCGGTGGAAAAGTTCCCTATCGCACTTTATCCGCCAACAGTAAAAGATATTGAAAAGCTTATGGGCAATGTGTAGGGGCGAACAGCGTTCGCATACCAATATATTATAATAAGGTATAAACCAAAATTTCAGACAGGAGGAAAGGTTATGTCTTTTGATTTTGATGAACTTAAACACAAGGCAGGAAATATGCTTGAAAAGGGTAAGGAAAAAGCTCACGAGGCTGCTGAAAGTGAAAAGGGGCAGAAGATAAAGAGCAAAGCAGGAGAGCTGTTTGAAAAGGGAAAGGAAAAAGCCCACGAGTTCGCAGAGAGCGAAACGGGCAAAAAGGTAAAGAACAAGGCTGAAAAGCTCCTTGATAAAGGAATAGACAAAGCCGAAAATGTTTACGAAAAGCATAAGGAAAGAAAGGCTGAACAGAAAGAACAGCCTGAAGATAAGGAATAAACTAAATTTGGTAAGGAAAGTGAAATGAGCAGTTTTATTGAAATAAAGGATCTGCACTTTTCCTATGTGAACGACCTTGAAGAGCCACCTGTTAAAACGGAGGTGCTTAAAGGCATAAATCTGAACATAGAAAAAGGCGAGTTTGTGGCAGTGCTTGGTCATAACGGCTCAGGCAAATCTACACTTGCAAAGTGCATAAACGCTATAAATCTTCCTGAGTCGGGGGCTGTCTATGTGAACGGCATGGACACTTTGGACGAAAATAACCTCTTGCCTATAAGAGAAAAGGTGGGCATGGTATTCCAAAACCCTGATAACCAGATAGTTGCAACTATCGTGGAGGAGGACGTGGCTTTCGCCCTTGAAAATATGGGCGTCGAGCCGAATGAGATACGCAGACGTGTTGACGAGGCTCTTAAAACCGTCGGTATGTATGAATACAGGCTTCATGCACCCCATAAGCTTTCAGGCGGACAGAAACAGCGTGTGGCTATCGCAGGCATAATCGCAATGAAGCCTGATTGTATACTTCTTGACGAGCCTACCGCCATGCTCGATCCTCACGGCAGGGACGAGGTAATGAAAACTGTCAAAATGCTCAACGAGCAGGGCGTTACTATCGTGTTGATCACCCATTATATGGAGGAAGCCGCACAGGCACAGCGTGTTGTTGTAATAGACGGTGGCGAGGTCATAATGGATAACGTTCCGAAGAAGATATTCTCAAATGTGGAAACCATGAAAAATCTGGGACTTGACGTACCGCAGGTGACAGAGCTTTGCTGGGAGCTTAAAAGGGCAGGATATGACATCTCCACCGAGATAATCCACGAGGACGAGTGCGTTCAGAAGCTTTATGAAATGCTTAAGTGATAGGGAGTAACAATGGCAGTAATTAAAACGGAAAACTTGACTTATGTTTACGGCGAGGGTACGCCCTTTCGCAAAACAGCCGTAGACAATGTTAATATAGAGATAAATGACGGCGAAATGGTGGGTATAATAGGACATACAGGCTCAGGCAAATCTACCCTTATTCAGCATTTCAACGGTCTTTTGAAGCCCACGAGCGGAAGCGTCTATATAGACGGAGAAAGGCTGTGGGACGATAAATCAAGGCTTCGCCCTATAAGATTTAAGGTGGGTCTTGTGTTTCAGTATCCTGAGTATCAGCTCTTTGAGGAGACCTGTTATAAGGATATCGCATTCGGACCTAAGAATATGGGTATCAAGGAAGATCGGATAGACAAGTATGTCAAAGAAGCCGCAAGAATGGTGGGGCTAAGCCCTGAGATACTTGATAAATCGCCTTTCGAGCTTTCAGGCGGACAGAAAAGGCGTGTGGCTATAGCAGGCGTTATGGCAATGAACCCAAAGGTGCTTATCCTTGATGAACCTGCTTCGGGTCTTGACCCTAAGGGTAGAGAGCAGATACTTGGTCTTATAAGAGAGTATCATGAGCAGATGAAAAACACTGTTTTGCTGGTATCCCATTCTATGGAGGATATCGCAAAGAACGTTTCAAAGATACTCGTCATGAACGAATCGAAGCTTTTCTGCTATGACGATACAGTAAAGGTGTTCCACCGCTCTGAGGAGCTTGTGTCAATGGGACTTGCAGTGCCACAGATAACAAGAGTTATAAACAGGCTCAAAGCCATGGGCATAGATATTAAGGACGATGTGTATACAGTTGGCTATGCGAAAAAGGTCATCCTTGAAATGCTGGAGCAGAAAAAGAATAAGTAAGCAGCGGACTGCCTTTGACCCATATGAGCAGAGAGCAGGACTGTGTAAGTTGAGATAGAAAATTGGAGGAATATACCTTGATAAAGGATATTACTATAGGACAGTATTTTCCCGGAAATTCTGTCATTCACCGAATGGACGCACGAATAAAGATAATAATGACGGCGGTTTTCATAGTAATGCTTTTCGCCGCAAACAGCGTGTGGGGACTTCTTGTGGGCATAGCTTTTACTATCCTCACTTTTATCATATCGAAAATACCCGGTAAACTAATGCTAAAAAGCTTGAAGCCTATTGTGCCGATAATAATATTCACGGCGATACTAAATCTGCTTTTTATCAGAACGGGCAAAGCCTATTTTGAGTGGAAATTTCTCAAGATAACCGATGAAGGCGTTGACACGGCAGTGTTCATGATGATAAGGATAATCTGCCTTATTGTCGGCACTTCGCTTCTTACCTACACCACCTCGCCTATCGACCTGACAGACGCTATCGAAAGATTGCTTTCACCGCTGAAAAAGATAAAAGTGCCTGTCCATGAGCTTGCAATGATGATGACTATTGCCCTGAGATTTATCCCTACCCTTATCGAGGAAACAGACAAGATAATGTCAGCACAGAAAGCAAGAGGAGCGGATATGGAAACTGGCTCGCTCATTCAGAAAGCCAAAGCCCTTATCCCAGTGCTGATACCGCTTTTTGTGGCATCGTTCAGACACGCTGAGGAGCTTGCCCTTGCTATGGAATGCCGTTGCTATCACGGCGGAGAGGGCAGAACAAGAATGAAACAGCTCCATATGAGCATAGTCGACCTCTACGGCTCGATATTCTGCGTGCTGTTCCTTGCAGGCGTTATCGTCATAAATATAGTCGTTTAGGAGGGGTATTATGAGCAGCGTTTTTAAAGATATGAACCAGGATGACAGACTTGACACTATGGAGAGAAAAGTCAAGAAACTTGAGAGAAATGTAAATGGGGGAAGTAAAATGTCAGGCATTATAAAAGACCTTATCGGTATGGAATGTACCATTGATGGCGACGGGATTTATGGTCATAGCTGTACTATTCTTGACGCAGACGACGAGTGGGTAAAGCTTATCGTTCACGAAAAGAAAAGCGACAGCACCATGATAGTAAGACTTGACAATATAGATTCCATAACACTCGACTAAAGAAACGGGATATACTCATGACAAATTTCAGGATAATACTTGCCTATAACGGCACAGCTTATCATGGGTGGCAAAGGCAGAACAACGCCCTTGCTATTCAGCAGGTGCTTGAAGAAGCTATCCTCTCGCTGACGGGACAGACAGTCACAGTGAACGGCTGCTCACGAACAGATGCAGGAGTGCACGCAAGAAGATTTTGTGCAAGCTTTCTTATAGAGTCCACAATAACCTGCCGTGGGATAGTTTTTGGACTTAATTCAAAGCTTCCTGACGATATCTCCGTGCTGGAGTGCGAAAAAGTCCCCCTTGATTTTCACGCAAGATATATGTGCAGCGGCAAGGAGTATGAGTATATTATACATAACAGCGAGATAAAAAATCCTTTTTATAGGGATACGGCCTACCGCAGTTGGTTTCCAATAGACGAAAAAAAGCTCGATAAAGCGGCACAGGATTTTGTGGGAACGCACGATTTCAAAGCCATGTGTTCCACCGATTGCACAAAGGAGAATACAGTTAGGACTATATTTTCTTTCCATGTAAGACGTGAGGGCGAGCTTGTGATATTCACAGTTTCGGGAGACGGCTTTCTGTACAATATGGTAAGGATAATGGTAGGCACGCTTATTTTTATAAATGAGGGCAAGATAGGAGAAACTCAAATACCCGATATACTTGCGTCAAAGGACAGAACAAGAGGCGGAAAGACCGTTCCGCCGCAGGGATTGTATCTTAACGAAGTGTATTATGATAAAGATAAAGGATCTGAACAAGGTGAATGATAAAAGATCAAAGAGCAGGCGGAGAAAGAAAAATCCGCCTACCAAAGAAGAAAAAACAATAAGAATAACCAAGCAGACGGATTTTGTTCAGCGTGACGAGTTTCACGGTGCAGAAGAGCCTATGCCGAACGTTACTTTCAGAGAGATAAAGCGTCAAAAAAAGGCGGCTCAGAAAGCGGCGGAACGAGAGCAGGAAGAACAGCTCCGAAAAGAAGCGGAAGAAGCCGAGGAGTCACGAAGCAGAATAGAGCTGACGAACACTGAGGATAAAGCCGAGGAGGAAAAGCCTGAAAAAGCTGATGAAAGCAAGATAACAGTATCAGGCGGTGAAAATAAAGAGCAGGCTTCAGAAAGCAAAGAGGAAAAATCCGAGCATAAAAGCAGAAAAGAGAAAAAGGCTGAGAAAGCAGAGAAAGCCGAGAGGTCTGACGAGGAGATATCCAACGTCACCGATATAAGAGCGGCAAGAAAGAAAGAGAAAAACAAAAAGCTCTATAAAAAGATAGCCGCCATAGCAGTGGTGGTCGCCTTCGGAGTTGGCGTTTACGCTTCAAGAGGAGTGTGGGTGCCGAAGCTTGAGGGCATTTTGGACAGACCTCATGCCACTATAGTAAACGACGGCAAAAAGCAAAGCGGAAATTTCCCGCTGACCTTTGATGAAAGCTCCGTTAACGTTGTAAAACAGCTTTCCGACGGTATAGTTCGAGTTGACGACAGGAACATTGCTTTTTATGACGAGTCTGGCAATAAGATATCGGATAATTCTCACAACTTTGCAAACCCTGTTGTAAGAACATCTGGAAAGCGTGTGCTCGTTTACGATAACGGTGGAAATTCTTTCAGAGTGCTGAATAAAAAGGGCGAGCTGCTTTCAAAGGATATAGACCAGTCTATACTTTTGGCGGAGATAGCCCCTGACAGCACAGTTGCAGTGGTCACCCAGACTGAGAAATATGCCGCAGTGCTGACAGTTTATGACTCCTCGGGAGCAGAGATATATCAGTGGTCAAGCTCACGAAGAATACTTGATATAAGCTTTGATAAGGACGGAAGCGGCTGTTGCATCTCAACATTTTCCAGCAGTGGCGGAGCGTTACGCTCGGTCATCTATTATGTGACCTTTGACAGCACAGAGGAGAAGATGAAGAGCGAACAGCTTGAAACTCTCGCAGTTGCCGTTCAGCGAAACGATAACGGCGATTATTGGGTAGTGGGCGATACCTGCTTCTACAAGCTTGACAGCAATGGTAAAATACTTATGCAGTATGAATATCCTGAGGAGCTTTCAGACTATGCCCTGACAGATACCACTGCCGCAGTAGCATTCGATGGCATACAGCGTAAAACAGGAACTCTTGCAGTGTTCCGTTCGGACTCTGACGGAGATAAGCCTGATAGCGTTGTTTATACTCAAAGCGGCAAGCCTAAGAAAATGACCGCAGAGAACAAGAAGGTGATCCTTCTCGGCGAGGATAATATAGAAGCCTATGACAGTGCAGGAAATCTACTTGCAACAGCGGCAGTGTCCTCTGAGTATCTTGACTTTGTTTACCTCAACGACAGCGTTTATTTCCTAGGTCTGCATGAGATAAACAAAATAGCTTTCGAGACCTGACGAAAGGCAGGAAAATATGGCATATTTTTTTGACGGAGCAGTTATAATGATCCTTATCGTGACCGCTCTGACAGGATACTGTAAGGGCTTTGTGAGATATGTCATCACAATGCTCGGAACAGTGGCAGCCGTTCTTGTGGCTTTTCTTATAGCCAATATGTCGGCTGAAAATGTATATAACAAATATTTCAAAACACAGCTTATAACGAGCCTTGAAAACGCTGCTGAACAGACGGATCTTTCAAAGCTTGTGAGCAATGAACTGAAAAACGAGGGCGTTGATATCGACCTTTCAGATGAGGAGATAAATAACGTCCTGTCAGGGGCAGGCACTCTTGCGGAGAATACCGAAAAGCTGCTTGTTTCAAAGGGAACAGACCTTGATACCGCTCAGCAAAAGGGCGAGGAGCTTTCAGAGTATATCCACAGTGTTATGCCCCAAAAGCTCAGCGAAAAGCTGGAGGGCAATAAGCTTGGAAAAAGTCTGTCTAAGGCGGTGAAGTTCACTGCCGAGCAGATAGATGAAGCCGTCAAGGCTCTCTCTGAGGGCGGCAGAACTGGTGCTGAGTATCTGGAAAAGAACATTTTCCGACCGATCGCTCTGACTTTTATAAGGCTTTGCGTGTTCATGACGGTTTATGTGCTTATGGAGATAGTCATAAGGCTTATCCTGCGTCTGTCGGGAGTTTTTACCCGAATGGCAGGTCTGACAGCGGCAAACCGTTTCGCAGGCATGGCGCTTGGTCTTTGCAAAGGTGGTCTGTATCTGGTGTTGATAGCCTTTATGGTCTGCACTGTGATAAATGCTACCGAGAACAAGCTTCCAAAGTTCAACAGCGCTGTTTTTGAAAATACCTATCTGTTCAGTTACTTCTTTGATATTCTGTATAAATGATTACCGTAAGGTGTATCAGTAAGGAAAGGAGCAAATAAAAATGTTAATGTGTTCAAGATGTAAAAAGCGTCCTGCTGTGGTGTTCATCTCACAGATGAACGCCAAAGACCCTCAGCACAAGAAGAACGAGGGACTTTGCCTTGTTTGTGCCAAGGAGCTTGGCATTTCGCAGGTGGACGATTATATGAAGGCAATGGGCATCTCAGACGATGACCTTGAAGCAATGTCAAATCAGCTTATGGAGGCTTCCGACGGGGACGATTTTGAGCCGGGCGGAACGAACTTCCTGAGCAATCTTTTCGGCGGTGACGCAGCCAATCTTTTCAGCAACCTCGCAGGAGGTATGCCTAAAGCCACCGATGAGGGCGGAGAGAACAAGCCAAAGGATAAAAAGAAAAAGCTTAAATTTCTCAACAACTATTGCACAAATCTTACTCAGAAAGCAAGAGAGGGCAAGCTTGATAACGTTGTTGGCAGAGATAAGGAGATATCAAGAGTTATCCATATCCTGTCAAGACGTCAGAAGAACAACCCATGCCTTATAGGCGAACCTGGTGTTGGTAAAACAGCCATTGCCGAGGGTATCGCACAGAGGATAGTTGCCGGAGATGTGCCGTTCCATATCAAGGATAAGGAGCTTTACCTCCTTGACCTTACCGCACTTGTTGCAGGCACTCAGTTCAGAGGACAGTTCGAGAGCCGCTGCAAAGGACTTGTAGAGGAAGTAAAAGAGCAGGGTAATGTTATCCTCTTTATAGACGAGGTGCATACCCTTGTTGGCACAGGCGACAATGAGGGAACAATGAACGCAGCTAATATCCTGAAACCGTCCCTTTCAAGAGGCGAGATACAGGTAATAGGAGCAACGACTTTCAAGGAGTACAGAAAGTATATCGAAAAGGACTCTGCACTTGAAAGACGTTTCCAGCCTGTAACAGTTTCAGAGCCGACAGTTGAGGACACAATCACAGTCCTCAAAGGCATAAAGCAGTATTACGAGAATTTCCATAGAGTAAAGATTTCAGACGATATGCTCAGAGAGTGTGCAGTGCTTTCTGAAAGATATATCAACGACAGATTTCTCCCTGACAAGGCGATAGATCTTCTTGACGAAGCCTGCGCTTGCACAAGTATCAGAACACCTGAAATAGAGGAGTTCGACGCACTTAACGAGGAGCTTAAAAAGCATGAAAAGCTCGTTGAGGATTACGAGCAGAAGTCAGACCCTGACTATGAGATAATCGCAAAGGAAAAGGGCGAGATACTCAGGATCCAGAACAGACTCAAAGAGGTGGAAGAAACTCTTAAAAACGTTCAGGTCACAGAGGAAGATATCTCAAAGGTAATAGAGCTTTGGACAGGTATCCCTGCCAATAAGATAGCTCAGACCGAGTATGATAAGATAAAGCACCTTAAAGAAGCCCTTTCAAAGCGTGTTATCGGCCAGGACGAAGCCGTTGATAAGGTCGCAAAGGCAATAAAGCGTACAAGGGTTCAGCTTTCAAAACGTCGCAGACCGGCTTCATTTATTTTCGTCGGCCCAACAGGCGTTGGAAAAACAGAGCTTGTGAAAGTCCTTGGAGAAGAGCTTTTTGACGCCACCGAGCCGCTTATCAGAGTTGACATGACCGAGTACATGGAGAAGCACTCAGTATCAAAGCTTATCGGCTCACCTCCGGGATATGTAGGCTTTGATGAAGCAGGTCAGCTTACCGAAAAGGTGCGCCGCAGACCATATTCAGTGGTGCTTTTTGACGAGATAGAAAAGGCTCACCCTGACGTTATGAACATACTTCTCCAGATACTTGACGAGGGACGTATCAACGATTCACAGGGCAGAAGCGTTTCATTTGAAAATACAGTTATCGTCATGACATCAAATGCAGGTTCGACTGATAGAGATACAGGTGTGGGCTTCAATAAGACCGACAGTGATATCGCCAAGGATAAAGCAATGAAAGCACTGAGAGATTTCCTGAGACCTGAGTTTCTTGGAAGAATAGACGAGATAGTTGTGTTCAATCCGCTCACAGAGGAGAATTACGCGGGCATAGCAGGTCTTATGCTTGACGAGATGAAGTCGCCGCTGGAGGAGAAACATATCAGCCTGAGATATACAGATGAAGCTCTGAAAACTATTGCACATAAGGCATACGGTCAGAAGCTTGGTGCAAGAGATAT